>Ga0310828_1000331_pt1 | contig 57118 bp, 50 predicted proteins | sample WT_ome_3_FD_202242 | JGI IMG/M metagenome (GOLD analysis project Ga0310828, IMG submission 202242) | Sorghum-adapted microbial communities enriched on wild type (WT) sorghum from Joint BioEnergy Institute, Emeryville, California, United... ... | reverse complement strand
TTCCCTTTTTAAGGATGATAGCACTTTTCTTACAAAAATAACAAATTTTACAAAAACAACCATTCCTATCACGATGCTTAAGTTTTTTATTATATGTTATACTGGATAGTTTTTCTCACCAGTGGATCTGCTCAAGAACCTTGTCCCCTGTGTTCTTCCTCTAAAAACCCGATGAAAAATCTGATTGTCATGGCGGGTTGTCTTTTGATTCTCGTCATGTATTTTTTCTTTAATGCCTCAGACGCCAATTGGCTCTGTGCAATTCTCTGAAGAATATAATGATAGATGACCACTTGTATTTGCTTTTTTTGCAGTTTCGATTCTCTTAAAAGCGCCATTCCGAAAGCGCCGGCCGCTGCAAAAAAAATAATCTCCCATAAGTTTCGTTCAGATGTAAAAAATAATAAGGAAATGAGATTAAGAAATGAAAAAAGGATGAAAGGTAGTGACCAAAACCCATACTTGGAAGCTTTCCGGAACAACGGCATCAACGGTTCTTGCATCTTCTCTATTTCCTTTTTGATAAACTTCGGCAAGTCATTCACGGAGATGTCCCCTTCCCTCCACTTTTACTTCTATCCAAGACTTCGTTAGCTCAAATGAAAAGTTGAGCGTCTTAAATATTTCGTTTGTTACATTATGTCATGAAATAAAAAAATTGCAACAAAAAACCCTCAAAAAGGAAAAAAACGACCACCTTCTCCCCTAACCTGTCACAAAAAGATCAATAAAAATGTGGCTTTTGTCACTTTGGACAAACTTGCTCTTCAATAAAATGGTGTCAAAGTCGTAGGATTGAAGGGGTATATTCAGATGTCAATGAGAAACGTTCTCGTCATTTTTGTGACGATGCTGTTAGTCTTACCGGTTGCCATAGGTTGTAATGGAAATCAGTCTGAATCCGATGATCAGGCAATGAAGACGCATGAAGCGTCGAAAAAGGAGACTGTTAACCAAAAACCGAAACCGATGACAATGGATAGAGTTGGCCAACAGGTCACCATCCATATGTATACACAGCAAACGATGGTTGAAATCGCCAATGGGGTAAAATTTCCAGCATGGACATTTGACGGAACGGTGCCGGGGCCTGTGATATATTTGAAACAAGGAGACCATGTCACGTTAACGCTCCATAATTTAGACCCTAACATGCCGCATTCCGTTGATTTTCATTCGGCACTTGTTGCACCGAATAAAGCGTTTACCGATGTTCCCGCTGGGAAGTCAAAGACCATTCATTTCAATGCCGATGTTCCTGGTGTATTCATGTACCATTGTGCCACTTCCCCGATGTCGTTACACATTGCTCAAGGGATGTACGGAGCGATTATTGTCACACCAAAAGGTGAAGCTAAACCAACGTTTACGATCGTGCAAAGCGAGTTTTACAAACCGAATGACATGAAGGCTTTAAATAGCCAGCCGAATGTTGTCGCTTTTAATGGTAAAGCTGACCAATACGTGAACCATCCGCTGAAAGTAAAAGTCGGTGAACCGATCACCGTGGCTTTCGTTAACGCTGGGCCAAATGAGTTTTCCGCCTTCCATGTTGTTGGAACGGTCTTAAGAGATGTCCAAGCATCGGGGAACCCGCAAAATCATCTTTATAACGTCCAAACGTATACGGTAGCTCCTGGTGATGGCGCTTTGATCCACCTTAGATTTGATCAACCAGGACGATATCCGTTTGTTTCACATGACATGCAACAACACCAAAAAGGGGCAAGCGGCATATTTATCGTGGAATAGCCCAATGCCGCATCATTTCTGAATGTAGCGCAACGTCATATCCTTACAAGAGCTGTAAAAAACCGCTTTCTGTTTTTACCAGCATTTACTCTCCATGATAAACCATCCTGTTAGATATCGACATGGATGGTTTTTTCATTTTACTTATTAAAAGTCATAGGCGGCTTCGCGTATTTTGGCAAACGTTTCAGTAAGCATCACGGTATCTTCCACGAGCCGTTCCAAACGGAATAATATATCATCGTTCACAATGGCTTTGCGGAAGAAATCTTTTTCTTCGATATAGACGTAAGTTTGCACAATTTGTGCTTTCATATAGGATAAAATCGGCTTAAGTTGTTGTTCCGGAATTAAAAAATGTTTGGCCGAACCGGCTGTGACCACCATGCTGACGACTTTATCTTGGAACGCTTTTTCCGGCAGCAAATCAAAGATGTTTTTCAACGTTGCGGGAATCGAGGCTTGGAAGATCGGCGTGCCGAGAATCAGTGCATCGGCATCCATCACGGTTTGCGCGACATACTTCGTATCGCCTTCATAATCCAAATAATTTCGTCCATCACTAAACTGGATTTGGAAATCTGCTAAATCAAGTAAAGTCACATCGATGTGCGGATATTTTTCCTTCAGGATTTTTATCGTGACATCCATTGCCGTCCTTGTTTTTGAGCCAACAATGGATCCGGATATTCCGACGATTTTCATTCGGTTTCCCCCTCTTTTTTCGCGGTGTATTTTCGAATGGCGGGCAATATCTCCGTACCGATGATTTCAATATTTTTTCTAATTTTATCGAAGGGCACCCCGCCGAAATCTAACTGAGCAATATAACGCTGATGGCCGAACATTTCATGTTGATAAAGAATTTTTTCAATGATTTGTTGGGGGCTTCCGACATTCATAATGCTCCGTGTATCGGCACCTTGTGCCCACAATTGTTTCGGAAAACCTCGCCCGTTTGTTCGTTTCATACCTTCATTGATATGAGGATAATATTCTTTGAGTGCTTCTTGCGTGGTCTCCGCTACATAAAAGAATCCGGCAGTGGCAACTGGAAGTTTGGATGGGTCATGCCCTCCTTCTCTTGCCGCTTCGCGATAGGCATCAATCGTCCGTTTAAAAACCGATGCTGGACCACCTAAATGCGCCATAAACATCGGCACGCCTGCGTAACCCGCTTTAATGGCGCTGGCCGGAGTACCACCAACAGCGCGCCAAATGGGTAGATACCCGTTTTTCGGACGCGGAATGACCTTAGCGTTTTTTAATGGTGCGCGAAACTCTCCGCTCCAGTTGATGACTTCTTCTTCGTTAATCTTAAGCAATAAGTCAAATTTTTCTTCGAACAATTCTTCGTAATCGCGCAGATTGTAGCCGAGCAGTTCAAAAAGACCGACTCGAGATGCCCGACCGCAGATGATTTCGCAACGACCATCTGATATGAGATCGATGGTGGCAAAATCTTCATAGACGCGTACGGGATCAGACGTGCTGATGATCGTCGATGAGCTGCCAATTTTTATTTTAGATGTCGCTTGGGCGATTGCAGCCAAAACGACGGAATGCGCTTGGGTGGCGAAATATTCCTGATGGCTCTCCCCTACACTGAAAAAATCAAGACCCGCTTGTTCCGCAAGTTTTGCCATCTCAATGATTTCTTGAAGGCGCTTTTGGGCCGAGATCCGATCACCGGTATAAGGATTGGCGAGGTGATCTCCCAATGTATATAGGCCAAATTCAAGCCCTTTTGCTGGGTCAAGCCGATACTTTTTCATCATCATAAGATCACATACCTTTTCTGCTCCTTGCGAATTTGTACCTCATCTTATTTAAAACCGCGAATGCCATTATTGTCTTTTTACTGATGCTAACATTTTTGCATCTAACTTATACGATTAAAGTTAATTATAGTAATAAGAACGGCACGCTGAAAAATAATGTGCTTACAAGAGGATCAACTTTGTGCGATTTTCGCTCATTAAACTTTGACTTCATTTAAAAAATACTGTAAATTATATACGGACGAACGATTTTTGCCGTTTACTAATAAAATATTCGTGTTTAGAGGTGTTTTTCATGGAAAATGTCTTTGATTATGAAGATATACAGCTCATCCCCGCAAAATGCATTGTAAAAAGCCGCAAAGAATGCGATACTTCTGTTACTTTTGGCGGAAGGCGTTTCCGATTGCCAGTTGTTCCAGCCAACATGCAAACGATTATCGATGAAAACATTGCCCGTTATTTGGCAGAAAACGGCTATTTCTATATTATGCACCGATTCCAACCTGAAAAACGGCTTTCGTTTATTAAAAACATGCATGAAAGCGGTTTGTATGCGTCTATTAGCGTCGGTGTCAAAGAACAAGAATTCGCTTTTATCCAGCAATTAGCTGATGAAAAAATAGTCCCGGAATATATAACGATTGATATCGCACATGGCCATGCCAATACCGTCATCGAGATGATCCAATTCATAAAAAGCCGACTACCGGAAAGCTTTGTCATTGCAGGAAATGTTGGAACGCCGGAGGCTGTGCGGGAATTAGAAAACGCTGGTGCCGATGCGACGAAAGTCGGGATTGGACCCGGTAAGGTTTGCATAACAAAAATTAAGACAGGGTTTGGCACTGGAGGATGGCAGTTGGCTGCCTTGCGCTGGTGTGCCAAAGCGGCGAGTAAACCGATTATTGCCGATGGCGGCATTCGCACGCACGGGGATATCGCCAAGTCGATTCGCTTCGGCGCTTCCATGGTCATGATTGGCTCTTTATTTGCTGGTCATGTTGAATCACCCGGGCAAATGATTGAAAAAGACGGAAAGTTCTATAAAGAATATTTTGGTTCAGCCTCAGAATTTCAAAAAGGCGAAAGAAGAAATGTCGAAGGCAAAAAAATGTTAGTGGAATGCAAAGGAAAATTACAGGACACATTAACCGAGATGGAGGAAGATTTACAATCCGCCATATCCTATGCCGGAGGTCGAGAGCTCAACGCTTTACGGAACGTTGATTATGTCATTGTTAAGAACTCCATTTTTAACGGCGACCGATGGTAATAAACAAATCCTTCAAATGGATATAGACGAATAAAGACCGCACGTATTCAAAAAAGCCGCCTATACAAAAATGGCGGCTTTTATTTCAACGGGTAAGAACCTATACCATGTTCGGGCAACGAAGCACAGCAACGCCCAAAACTTGTACTGGTTAGAAAGGATTTCATTTTTCAGTCTAGTATAAGGACAACTAAGGCTCTGCATGTATGGCAGAGCCAAGTTTACTTTATTAAGCAAAATAGCTTTAACTCATAAAAACATAGATCAGAAGTCCTACAACAAAAATAAGAACAAGGATGCTGTAAATCATCACCATCAGTTTGATGTTCGAGTTGGCATTTTTATAATAATTCGCTTTTAACAATCTTTCCTGTTCCTCTGGGCTTGCCACATCCATTTTCTCCATCGACGCATTGACTTGTTTACCGGCATAAAGCGTCCCTGCTAAAGCCAATAGGCCAATAAAGACCGCAACCACAATTAAAAATGTGAGCACCTATATTCCCCCTCTATCAGAAATATCGTTAAATGTGGCAAAACCATCTATGGCTAAGGATCATTCTTCACAAGCGAGCATCGCCGCCACTTTCTCCTTGACTTTCTCAATGTTTTTCATTTTATTATGCCAGCATGCTTCACTCAAATCCACCGGATACTCTTCCGGCATCCGATGGCGTTTATACTCATCCCATAATAACTCGAGATTATCATTGACGAACTGCCGGATGTCCTCAATTCCCGGCGTATCATATACGCGGCGACCGTTTTCAAATATAAGGGAGTGTAGATCCCTCGCTTCAAAATTCGTGACAGTTTTGCTAATGAAGGTATGCACGGGATGGAACATCTCCAACCGTTTTTGCTTTTCCGGTTGTTCGTATTCCAAAGTAATGTAGTCACCTTCGGATTTACCGTTTCGTTTATTGATAATTCGATATACCTTTTTCAAACCGGGGGTCGATACTTTTTCCGGATTGGCGCTAATTTTTATGGTATCACGCATCTTGCCCAGTTCATCCTCAATGGCCACCATTTTATAAACGGCGCCTAATGCCGGCTGATCGTAGGCGGTAATCAATTTCGTGCCAATTCCCCAATTATCGATTTTAGCCCCTTGTGCTTTTAAACTGAGAATCGTATCTTCGTCGAGATCCCCTGATGCGGTGATTTTGGCATTCAGAAAGCCTGCCTCATCGAGCATTTTCCGTGCCTTTTTAGATAAATAGGCCAAATCGCCACTGTCTAAGCGGATGCCGATAAAATTGATGGCATCGCCCATTTCCCTTGCCACACGAATGGCGTTAGGCACCCCGGAACGCAACGTATCATACGTATCGACGAGAAATACACAGTCTTTATGTGACTCGGCATATTTTTTAAACGCTGTATATTCGTCACGATAAGCTTGTACTAAAGAATGCGCATGGGTACCGACGACCGGAATGCCAAAGATTTTACCCGCTCTGACATTGGAAGTGCCATCAAAACCAGCAATATAGGCCGCCCGCGTTCCCCAAATGGCAGCATCCATTTCTTGGGCTCGGCGAGTGCCAAATTCAAAGGCGCTTTCCTCCCCGATAACTTCTTTAATTCTGGATGCTTTCGTCGCAATAAGTGTTTGGTAGTTAATGATATTTAAAAGCGGAGTCTCCAGTAAAATGGCCTCAACAATCGGCGCCTCAATGCGCATTAACGGCTCATTCGCAAAGACCACTTCCCCTTCTTTCATGGAATATAGCGTTCCTGTAAAGCGGAGTGTTTTTAAATAATCAATGTAGTCTTTGGAATAGCCTAAATCGGTTAAGTAGTCGATATCCGTTTCGGTGAAGCGAAAGTGTTCAAGAAAATCGATGACCCTTTCAAGTCCAGCAAAGACGGCGTAGCCATTTCCAAATGGCATTTTACGAAAATATATTTCAAAGACCGCTTTCCGATTGTTGAAGCCATCGCGCCAATATGTTTCCGCCATATTTATTTGGTATAAATCTGTGTGAAGAACTAAACTATCATCTAGAAAGTTTCCCATAAAGGACCCCCCATAAAAACCATTCGATCTATGTATTGTCCGATTTTAGAGGATATAGGCGTTAAAATTAGTATGTACTAATTTGATGTGAAAACGCAAAAGTTATACCTTGATCATCATCCCACATTCATGTGGTAAATGACAAACAAAAAGCGGAACCTTTAAGAAATCTTTATAAAAACGAGGTTCCGAAAGTTAGATTGAAGACATTGCTGTCTTTATGCGAGCCTGAAAAAATTTCTTCTACCATGGGCATCGTCGTTCTCGCTTGTATCGCATTGTACTATGTCATGCACGGAAATAAAGCGGGAGGGCTCACCGTAAAGGAAGTGTAATGTCAAGAAGCACGCGATGAACTTCGTGTGCTTTTTCGTTTGGGTGAACTAAAATAAGGATCCCTATATAATAAATCTGCTGGTTCCTGGATCAGTGTTGCGATCGTGATTCAGACCATATGAGAAACATCGGGTTTATTCAAAGGAACAAATAAAAAACGCCCAAGCTTTCGCCTGAGCGTGTCATTGTTGATTTAAACATTGCTGAGCGAGCTGGATTTGCTCTAGGACACGTTCGGGAGCGGTTGCGCCGTAGTTTTTCCGCGCACCGACGACATGTTCCGGTTCGAGAATACGGTAAAGATCTTCGGCAAAAAGCGGGCTGAATGACCGGTAGTCTTCGAGCGGTAATTCATTTAAAAATTTTCCTTTTTGAATCGCATAATAGACAATCTTTCCGATGATGGCATGTGCTTCGCGGAATGCAAGCCCCTTTTCCGCCAAATAATCCGCAAGGTCGGTGGCATTTGAGTAGTCCTGAGCCACAGCCCGCCGCATTTGTTCTTTATTGACGGACATGGTATCTAACAACGGGGCAAGCAGCCTTAATGAACCTTGCAAGGTTTTAACGGTATCAAACATGCCTTCCTTATCTTCTTGCAAATCTTTGTTATACGCGAGAGGTAAACCCTTTAAAACGGTTAAAAGGCCGATCAAATTTCCGAATACCCGTCCAGTTTTTCCTCTCAGAAGCTCAGGAACATCGGGGTTCTTTTTCTGCGGCATGATGCTTGAACCTGTGCAAAACGAATCATCCAGCTCAATAAATTGAAATTCTTGGCTGCTCCAAATGACGAGTTCCTCTGAAAGCCTTGAAATGTGAACCATGATGAGTGAGGCGTTCGCTAAAAATTCAACGATGAAATCGCGATCACTGACGGCATCCATGCTATTCGGATAGACCCGTTCAAAACCTAATTGTTCACGAACCAGGTCCGGATTGGTTGGATAAGTCGTTCCCGCCAAGGCGCCTGCGCCAAGCGGCAACCAGTTGATCCGTTTAAGACTATCTTTTAATCTTTCTTTATCGCGCTCAAACATCCAAAAATAGGCAAGTAAATGGTGAGCAAACGAGACGGGTTGCGCCCTCTGTAAATGCGTATACCCCGGTAAAACCGTCCCCACATTTTTCTTCGCTTGTGATAATATTGCTTCCTGCACATTTTCTAATAAATGAATGAGTGATTTGGTTTGTTTGCGAAGATAAAGATGCATATCGGTTGCCACTTGGTCGTTGCGGCTCCTTGCGGTATGAAGTTTGCCGCCAACAGTGCCGATTTCATCAAGCAAAAGCTTTTCGATGTTCATATGAATATCTTCATGCTCGATGAGAAATTCGACTTCGTGTCTTTCTATTCTTTGTTTAATCGTTTTTAACCCGGTTTGTATCTTTTGTACATCCTCTGTATCTAAAATGCCGCACGCACCGAGCATTTCCACGTGGGCCAGACTTCCTTCAATATCTTCCATCGCCAATTGTTGGTCAAAGGTAATCGATGCGGTAAATTCTTCGACTAATTGATTCGTTTCTTTCTGAAAACGGCCGCCCCACAGCTTATTCATTGGCTTTGGACCTCCTGGGAATCCTTCTTGTGCACTTCAGCGTAAACTTTTGTCGGAAGTCCCCACAACTTAATAAAGCCAACCGCCGCATGGTGATCAAAGGCATCCCCCTTGGTATAAGTCGCGAGATCTTCATTATACAAACTGTGTTGAGACATGCGGCCGACCACCATGTGCGTGCCTTTAAAGAGCTTGACGCGCACTTTTCCAGTCACGACTTTTTGCGTTTCATTGATAAAAGCATCTAAAGCATTTTTGAGCGGCGAATACCATAGGCCTTCGTAAATGATTTTCGCCATATGTTGATCAACCAATGATTTAAACTGCGTCACTTCCCGAGGATGGGTTAAAAATTCAAGTTCTTTGTGAGCGTTGATTAAAATGAGTGCAGCCGGGTTTTCATATACTTCCCGCGATTTAATGCCGACTAAACGATTTTCTATATGGTCAATCCGTCCGATACCATGCAATCCGCCTTTTTCATTCAAAGTTTCGATGAGCTGAACGAGCGGCATTTCTTCATCATTTAAGGCGACCGGCACGCCTTCCTTAAAAGTGATCTCAACATATTCTGGCTCATCCGGTGTTAAATGTATCGGATTCGTCCAGTCAAAGGCTTCCTCAGGCGCTTCCGCCCATGGATTTTCTAAGACGCCCGCTTCACACGCCCGCCCCCAGATGTTCGCGTCAATCGAAAAAGGATTATCCAGATCGACCGGAATCGGAATGCCGTGCTTTTCGGCATAGGCGATTTCTTCATCCCTCGTCATGCCCCATTCCCGGACTGGCGCAATCACTTTTAAGTGTGGATTAAGGGCTTGAACGGATACTTCGAAACGAACTTGGTCATTTCCCTTACCCGTACAGCCATGGGCAACAGCGGTGGCCCCTTCTTTTTCAGCCACTTCAACTAATAGCTTAGAAATTAGCGGTCTGGAAAGCGCTGAAGAGATTGGATACTTCCCTTCGTATAAGGCATTCGCTTTTAATGCCGGTAAAATGTATTCTTGAGCCAATAAGTCTTTGGCATCGATAGTGATCGCTTTAATCGCCCCGACTTGAAGCGCTTTTTTCTTAATGGCTTCCAAGTCTTTGCCTTCACCGACGTCTAACCCAAGGCAAATCACATCATATCCGTATTTTTCTTGAAGCCATTTGACTGAAACACTCGTATCCAAACCGCCGGAATAAGCTAAAACAACTTTTTCTTTTGCCATCCTAAAACATCTCCTTTTTACATGAATGTTTAAACTATCGTTACTGCATGAGCACTTTTAAAATTGCTTTTTGGGCATGCAGGCGGTTTTCCGCCTCATCAAAGACGACAGAATGCGGGCCATCGATGATCTCGGATGTGACCTCTTCCCCTCTATGCGCGGGTAGACAATGCAAGAAGATAAAATCAGGTTGAGCGAATGCACAAAGTTCGCGATTGACTTGAAAGGCATGAAACGCTTTTTTCCGCTCATCAGCTTCCTCCTCTTGCCCCATGCTGGTCCATACATCTGTGACGACGACATCCGCCTTTTCCATCGCTTCTTCGGGAGAATGGGTGAACAGAATCTGACAGCCATTGTTCTGTCCAGTTTTTTTGGCTTGTTCGATAATTTGCAAATTCGGCTCATACCCCTGAGGACTGGCAACAGTTAAATCCATTCCAACTGCGGCAGCCCCCTCAAGCAAGGAGTGGCACATATTGTTATTCCCGTCACCGATATAACACATTTTTAGACCGGATAATCGCCCTTTATGTTCATAAATCGTCAATAAATCCGCCATGACTTGCGTGGGGTGATGGAGATCGGTTAACCCATTGATGACGGGAACAGATGCGTTTTGGGCAAATGTTTCAATTGTGGTATGAGCAAAAGTCCGGATCATTAACCCATCCACATACCGAGAGAGCACTTTTGCTGTATCCTCAATCGTTTCGCCGCGGCCTAATTGAATGTCTTTTGCACTTAAGAAAATCGCATCCCCACCTAACTGTTTCATCCCAACTTCAAAAGATACCCGCGTGCGGGTCGAAGCTTTTTCAAAGATCATGCCAAGGACTTTCCCTTTTAGAAATGGGTGAGGAATCCCTTTTTTCGTAAGTCCTTTCATTTCCAAAGCTTGGTCCAATAAATATAAAATTTGCTCAGAACCGAATTGACCAATCGTTAAAAAATCCTTTTCCGTCCAATCCAGAGCATCCCAATCGGGTTGATTCACGAATCCTTTGTACAAAGTGTCACACTCCCTTTAGGCGTTTTGAAATGTTCTCATGCGATAACTCGCGAGCGGTAAAACAAAAGGTTCATGATTTTCTTTATCCGGTTTGTATTTCCAAATAAGTTCCATTGTCTCGATACACGTAAAAAGAGGGATATGATGTTCTGTAGCAAGCGCCCTTAATTGAAAGCCGAATGTATGCGGGCGCTTACCTTCTGTTGGAATGTTCAATATGGCGCAACAAGTTCCGCTAAACACCCTTTCCCGGACATCATCAAAAGACGTTAATTCTTGAGCTGGTATACCAAAACGACGTAAGTATCGAGCTGTCCCCGCGGTGGCGGAAATGGCGTATCCCGATTCATGGATGGCTCTTATTAAAGGAAGCGCTTTAGGCTTGTCGCGATTAGCGATCGAACAGACGACCGTTGAATCACGCGGCTTAAAATAAGGCGAAAAGCCATCCGAGATGCCAAGCGCTTTTTGAAAAGCGTCCTTGACCGAAAAGCCTAACCCAAGTTTTTCTCCCGTCGATTTCATCTCAGGGCCAAGCGCGGGATCCGTTCCTGTCAATTTGTTCGCCGAAAAAACCGGAACCTTAACCGAAAAATAAGGCATCTCATGTAGCAAACCTTTAGGAAGTTTTTGCTCTCTTAAACGCTCACCTAATTGCACCTTTACTGCTAGATCAACCAGTGGAATCCCTGTGATTTTACTTGCGATCGGAACGGTTCGCGAAGCACGGGGATTCACTTCAAGCACATAGACTGTGCCATTATGAATGACAAATTGGATATTCATAAGCCCCTTAATTTCCAAGGCTCGGGCGATTCTTTCCGTATAATCAACGATGATCCTTTTCAATGGATCGGGTATGGTCGCTGCCGGGAATATGGAGATGCTGTCCCCGGAGTGCACACCGGCTCTCTCGATATGTTCAAAAAGCCCCGGAATGAATACATCAACACCATCACTTAATACATCTGCTTCACATTCAATACCTTGCAAGTACCGGTCAACGAGGAGCGGCCATTCCACTTCTTCGCTGTTGTCATGGATATAGCGCGCCAGTTCATGCTCATCATGAAGAATGACCATTGAACGGCCGCCAATCACATAGGAAGGACGGATAAGAACCGGGAAACCTAAGTTTTTAACCGCTTGCCGCAATTCGGTAAAATGATGGGCGGTCGCCCCTTGAATATGCGGGATGTTTAAGGTTTCAAGAAGTTCATAAAACCGTTTTCGGTCTTCGGTTTGATCGATCGCATCAACACCGGTTCCAAAGACGTGGACACCGGCTTCTTCCAAATCCTTAGCTAAGTTAATCGCCGTTTGTCCGCCAAATTGTAATATCACACCTGAAACATTTTCTTTCTCAATGACATGTAAAATATCTTCAGTCGTTAACGGTTCAAAATAAAGCTTATCGGCGATGGAAAAATCCGTGCTGACCGTCTCCGGGTTGTTATTCATGACGATCGTTTCATATCCCTTATGCTTGGCCGCGAGTGCTGCACGAACCGAACAATAATCAAATTCGATACCTTGGCCGATGCGGATGGGTCCTGAACCGATAACAAGTATTTTTGGTCTGTGAGTGACTTCAACTTCGCAAGATCCAGCCCAAGTAGAATAATAATATGGCGTTTCGGCCCGGAATTCAGCGGCACATGTGTCCACTAATTTGTAACTCGGTTTTAAGTTTAGGTCATATCGCTTCTGTCTGACCGTTTTTTCGTCAACGTCAAAAATAGCCGCAAGCCATTGATCACTGATATTTAAACGTTTTGCCGCAAGTAACATCTTCGTCGGTAATGTGTCCCAAGTAAAATCGGATAGGGATTTCTCGAAGTCCAGCAATCCTTTAATTTTCTCCAAAAACCATGGCGTGATACCCGTGATTTTATAAGCTTGTGCGACGGAAAAGCCGCGGCGGAACCATTCTGCGAGAGCAAACAACCGTAGATCAGAAGCGTTCTCTAAATGCTCGGTTAAGGCGTCGTTTGTCATATCTTGTAAACCGAACCCATAAAGACCATGGGTTTTGAGTTCCAGGGAACGAACCGCCTTATTTAATGCGCCTTCAAACGTCCGATCGATTGCCATCACTTCCCCGGTCGCTTTCATCTGTGTTCCTAACCGGCGGTCAGCTTCCGGAAACTTATCAAATGGAAAGCGCGGGAGCTTGACGACAACATAATCAATTGCGGGTTCAAAAGCTGCAAAAGTTGTGCCTGTAATCGGGTTTATGATTTCGTCCAAATGGTAGCCGAGCGCGCATTTGGCAGCGATCCTGGCGATGGGATACCCCGTTGCCTTCGACGCTAAAGCCGATGAGCGGCTAACTCTCGGATTGACTTCAATAATCACGTAATCATCCGAATTGGGATCCAAAGCGAATTGGATGTTACAGCCGCCTACGACACCTAATGCGCGAATGACTCTTAGTGAGGCGCTTCTTAGCAACTGGTATTGTCTGTCTGAGAGCGTCTGTGAAGGGGCAACGACCATCGAATCTCCCGTATGGACGCCTACCGGATCAATATTTTCCATATTGCAGACGATAACGCATGTATCATTGGCATCGCGCATGACTTCATATTCGATTTCTTTCCAACCCTTGATACTCTTTTCAATTAAAACTTGATGGATCGGGCTCGCTTCAAGACCTTTGTTGATGACCGCATATAACTCATCTTCATCTTTAGCAAAACCGCCGCCATATCCCCCTAAGGTATAAGCAGGGCGAATGATGACGGGGAAACCGATTGTCTTGGCGAATTCGAGTCCCTCATCATAAGAATGGATGATTTTAGATGGAGTGATCGGCTCACCGAGCGACATCAATAAGCGCCGGAATGCATCACGATCCTCCCCTTTTTTGATCGCTTCGGCTGACGTGCCGAGCAATTGCACATTGTTTTGCGTCAAAATGCCTTTATCATAGAGTTCAACCGTTAAATTTAATCCTGTCTGTCCACCGAGTGTGCCAATCAGCCCATCTGGTTTCTCCTTTTCGATCACAGCAGTAAGCGTTTCTACGGTGAGGGGCTCAATGTAAACCTTGTCAGCCACTTGGTCATCCGTCATGATCGTTGCCGGATTATTATTGACGAGAATGACTTCGATTCCATCTTCTTTTAAGGCTAAGCAAGCTTGCGTCCCAGCATAATCAAATTCCGCGGCTTGACCGATCACGATTGGCCCTGAGCCGATCACCAAAACCTTTTTGATATCAGTTCGCCGTGGCATGATGCATCCCACCTGTTTGTTTGATCATTTCCACAAAGCGTTTAAAGACATAGTGTGTGTCTGATGGCCCCGGATGAGCTTCGGGATGAAACTGCACGGTTTCAATTGGTAAATGCTTGTGCCGCATGCCTTCGATCGTGGAATCATTGACATGGCGGTAAGTGACCGAAAAAACGTCCGTATTGATGCTCGTATCATCCACCACATAACCATGATTTTGAGCCGTCACCCATACTTTCCCCGTATCCAATTCTTTGACGGGATGATTGCCACCGCGATGGCCAAAACGCATTTTTCTCGTTCGCCCGCCGTTCACAAGGGCAATCAGTTGATGGCCGAGGCAGATTCCCAAGGTTGGATAAGTTTCCGTTATTTTCTTTATTTCAGGGAATAATGGTGCAAGCGTCATAGGGTTGCCTGGTCCGTTACTCAGAACAACACCGTCTGGATGAAGGCTTTGGATTTGTTTAAACGTTGTCGTAAACGGCACGACCAGCACCTTGCATCCTTCCTTTACCAGCGATTGGACAATTGATTTTTTGTGCCCATAGTCTATCAAAATGACAAGAGGGCCTGAGTCGCCATATTCTTGTATGCTTTTCGTTGACACTTTTTCTACTAAATTCACGTCCAAGGAGGGGATGGATGCCTCGGGATTTGTCGTCAGGACGCCCTTCATCGTTCCTTGTTCCCGAATTTTTTTGACTAAAGTTCGAGTATCAATACCGAATAGACACGGCACATCGTATGCATCCAGATATTCTCCAATCGTTTTCATCGATAAATAGTGACTCGGCGTGAGACAAAGATCACTTAGAATGACACCTGATAAAGCCGGACGATCACTTTCATCATCAAAGGAATTAATGCCGTAATTTCCGATTAATGGGTAACAAAATGTGACGAACTGACCGGCGTATGACGGGTCGGTGATAATTTCTTGATAACCTGTCATGCTTGTATTAAAGACGACTTCACCATAGGCCTCTGACTGACTCCCAACCATCATGCCTTCAAAGATGTCCCCAGATTCTAATACAAGATAGCCTTTTTTCAAAGCTGATGCCTCCTTCTAAAGGGATTCAAACACGCTGTCTAAGATGGTTATAAAATGGTCGATTTCCTCCTTCGTTGTCGTAAGCGGCGGAAGAATTCTCACCACATGGGGACCAGCCGTTAAGATGAGGACATGTCGCTTCAAAGCCAAATAGACAATATCACTCGCTTTTTGTTCGGTTACCAGCCCGAACAATAGGCCTTTTCCTCTAACTTCATGAATGTCATCGGGATATTTCTGCTGAAGGGCTTTTAATTTTGTTTTTAAATAATGACCATTTTCTGCTCCCTTTTCGATCACGCGGCTCTTAAGGAGCGTTTTTATGGTGGCAACGCCTGCCGCAGAAGCCAAAGGATTTCCGCCAAATGTGCTGCCATGCGCGCCTGGGCTGAATGCTTGTGAAATATGTCCTTTGGCGAGGACCGCTCCAATCGGGAAACCTGAGCCGAGCCCTTTAGCTAGTGTCATGATATCTGGTTCAATCCCATAGTGTTGGTAAGCAAACAGCATTCCCGTTCGGCCAAGTCCTGTTTGAATTTCATCAACCATAAAGAGGATGCCTTCCGCTTGGCAAATTTGATAGAGCGCCTCCACCCATTTTTCATCTGCCGGAATAACGCCACCTTCGCCTTGTACAAGCTCTAAGAGGACTGCGTTAGTATTTTCGGCTGTGATGGCATCAAGTGCCTCCATGCTGTTAAATGGTAAATAACGAAAACCAGGAACAAGCGGGGCGAAGCCCTCCTGGATTTTTTCTTGAGCGGTCGCGGTCAACGTTGCCAACGTCCGACCATGAAAACTTTGCGTAAACGTGACAATATCACCTGTATTTTTATTTTTGGTCATGTGGGTAAAGCGTCTCGCCAATTTAATGGCTGCCTCATTTGCTTCCGCACCACTGTTGCAGAAGAATACCTGATCAGCGAAGCTGTTCTGCGTCAAAAGGGTGGCTAGTTCTATTTGTTTTGGAATGTGGAATAAATTCGAACAGTGCCATAGCTCATCTATTTGCTCATGCAATGCCGCTTGAACGGTGTCTGGAACATGCCCTAAGTTGCATGTCGCAATCCCCGACGTATAATCGAGATAACGGTCGCCATCTTCATCCCAGACATAACTTCCCTTTCCCTTTATAATGGTGACGGGAAAACGGGAATAAGTGGCCATAATGGGATCGAAGGAAGTTGTCACAGCTTCAGACATTGGTTTTGGCCTCCTCACCAAGTATGATTTTTGTTCCGAAACTCGTTCCATTTAAATAATGTCGAATCACCTGAGGATCTCTCCCATTGGCGATGACCACCTCGGGAACACCGTGTTCCAAGCATTCTAGCGCACTGCGGATTTTTGGAATCATGCCACCAGATATCCTTTGAGAGGCGATCATCTGCTCTGCTTCTTTTTTGGTCAATGTTTTCAGCACCATCTCACGCTCGTCTTTTCCTACTAAAATCCCCTCGACGTCACTGAGGTAGATCAGCGGCGCACAAAAGGTTTTTGCGAGATGGGCAGCAACCGAATCGGCGTTGATATTGTAGTGGTTCCCAGCTTCATCCATCCCGACTGGCGCAATAACCGGAATAACACCATTTTCAATGAATTGTTGCACCCATTCGCTCCGAATATTGACGACATCCCCAACCCACCCAAGTGCAGCTTGTTTCGAAACGGCATGAATGAAAAAGCCATCAATACCGCTAAGTCCAACTGCCATAATGCCGGCTTGGATCACATTCGTTACGAGCTTTTTGTTTGTTGTTCCGATAAGCACCATTTTGACAACTTCCAAGATTTCTTTAGTTGTCACCCTGAGTCCTTCGTGAAAGTTTGTTGGAATGTCAAGGCGGGTTAAGAGCTGAGTAATCGCCGATCCCCCACCGTGAACGAGAATCGGAGAGTACCCTTCTGCTTGTAAGGTTTTTAAGTCTTGGTAAAACGCCTTAGGGAGATTTTCCATGACACTCCCGCCGCATTTTATAACAATTGGTTCCATCCTTTTCCTTCTTTCTTCATGTTCGATAGGAAGCGTTGATTTTGACGTAATCGTAAGTCAGATCACACCCCCATGCGACCGCGTCACCATCTCCGTCACCAAGTTGAATGGAAATGTGTACGGTTTCTCTCCTTAAGATTGCTTTGACTTGATGCTCATCAAATGGAACGGGTAGGCCGTTTTGAACGATCGGTATACCACCGAGCGCAACGCACATCGAATCTGGATCTAGGAGATCACCGCTATAACCCGCTGCACAAAGAATCCGCCCCCAATTAGGATCACACCCGAAGACGGCTGTCTTTACTAAATTGGAACCAACAACCGCTTTACTCAACCGACGGGCCGCTTCTTTGGAAGTTGCGCCCTTCACTTCTACCTCAATCAATTTGGTTGCCCCCTCCCCATCACGGGCAATCATTTTCGCTAAGGTTTGGGCAACATAGGTGAAGGCATCTAGAAAAATCCCCCACTGCGGGTGGTCTTTATTTAAAGGCTGATTGCCAGCTAAGCCGTTTGCCAAAGCAATGACCATGTCGTTCGTACTCGTATCTCCATCGACCGTAATCATGTTGAAAGTGTGATCCGTCACTTGCCTTAGAAGCGGGTAGAACGCCTGTTGATCGATATTGGCATCTGTTGTGATAAACGCGAGCATCGTCGCCATGTTCGGATGGATCATGCCGGAGCCTTTGGCCGCACCGCCGATCGTGACCGTTTTTCCGTCAATGACAACTTGAACGGCCACATGTTTCCTTCCGGTGTCGGTCGTCAGAATGGCTCGCTCAAACATCTCGACGTCGGCTTCCTTCAAATGAAACTGCTTAATACCACACATGACTTTATCCATCGGAAGCACTTCCCCAATGACGCCGGTTGAGGCGACGGCGACCATAAACTCCGGAATCTGAAATTGTTCAGCGGTTAACCGCCGCATTTCAAAGGCATCGTTTAAACCCCGCTCACCCGTACACGCATTGGCGTTCCCAGAGTTGACGACGACCGCTTGTAGTAAGCTACCGTGAGAAAGACTATCTTGAGTCACAGCTAAGGGTGCTGCTTGAATGCGATTCGTCGTATAGACAGCACAAGCATTTGCCGAAACTTCGGAGTACACCCAACCGATATCCGGGCGTTTATATTTAATGCCGCAATGTAAACCGCCCGCTTTATAACCTTTTGCCGAAGTGATGTGACCTTCAGTCATAATGTGAAAAGGGGAATTTTCTTTCTCAGGTTTTAATAAAGTTGTTTTACCCATTTTGCACGCCTCCTTGATGCTTACGGAAACAATGGCGACAACTCAAGGCCTGTCGTTTGTTCCCAACCGTAAATGAGATTCATATTTTGTATTGCTTGACCCGCCGCTCCTTTGACGACATTATCGATGACACTGACAATCGTTAACCGATTTGACCGTTCATCGCTATAAAGCCCGATGGCGCAATGATTCGATCCATACACCTGTTTTGTTGTAGGAAATGTTCCCTCATCACTAATGCGGACGAATGGGTGGTTTGCATAAAATGCCTGGTATGCTTCAATGACAGTTTCTGTCCTTACTTCCTCCGCCAAAGGCGCATAAATGGTACACATCAGTCCCCTTGTCATGGGTATTAAATGGGTGGTGAAGCTGATCGCCACCGGACGACCAATCCATTCTTCAATCATTTGTTCAATCTCGGGAATATGCTGATGATGCCCGACTTTATAAGCGGAAACCGATTCATTCACTTCTCCAAAATGAGTGGTTAGGGATGGTTTTCGTCCTGCCCCCGAAACGCCCGATTTTCCATCAATCACAATGTTGTCGGGATCTATCCATCCGTTCTGTAGGGCAGGCATCAACCCCAACAAAGCGGCCGTCGGGTAACAACCGGGGTTGGCAATTACCTGTGCTTTCGCTATGTTTTTTTCGTTCCACTCAGGCAAACCATAAACGGCTTGTTTGAGCCACTTTTGATCGGGTGGCGGCATTTTATACCACTTTTCATATAAAGGAGCATTTTTTATGCGAAAATCCCCGGAAAGATCAATGCATGTGATGCCCAAGTCAGCAAATTCCGGAAGCCATTGTCCGCTGACGCCGGACGGTGTAGCAAAAAACAAACAGTCCAGTTGTTCAGCATTCTGAACGGATACGCTCTCTAAAGGAAGATCACATACCGTTTTAAGATGAGGTGCTAAGTGATCCATTGTCATGCCGACACTTGAATGTGCCATAAGTCGCTCTACCTTGATGTGTGGATGATGGGACAAAAGGCGAATGAGTTCGAGCCCGCTGTAGCCGTTTGCGCCGATAATGCCTACTTTGATCACCATGGCATTCCCTCCATAATCTCATAAATCCTAATATTGCCAATATACAGTTTTCTAAAAATGATAAAAAAACAACCCGTCTCCTTAAAGAGACGAGTTTTAAAATAAACCCGCGGTGCCACTCTTGTTGTTCCGTTCATCGGAACCGCTCAATAAGATAACGGATTGACCCGGACTTTCCTACTTTGTTTCAGAAAGCCATCTCCAAAGTGCGCTTCACAACATCCCCTTGTACCGGCTTCCACCATCCCGGCTCGCTGTTCAAGATTGGATGCTGTTACTCTCTTTGTCATCGATATTTGTATGATTTTGTTATGTATAAAAATGAAAAACGCCCGCCTCTTTTATAAGAGACGAGCGTTGAATGATCACAACCCGCGGTACCACTCTTGTTGTTCCGAATGATCCGGAACCAACTCAAAGCCTATAACGGGAGCTTCCCGGACATCCCTACTGTGATTCAGGATGTCGTCTCCAAAGTGCGCTTCGTTACAGGTCCTGTACCGGGCTTCCACCATCCCCGGTTCGCTTTCCAGGATGACTATAACTACTCTCTTTGTCATCGACGTTATTTATTGATTTTCATTATACACGTGTTATTCAATCTGTCAACATAAAAAATGATTTTTTTATTCTGTTAAAAAGTATAGGATTTTTCATTCCAACATAAGGGAACGGTGGCTCTCTCTGCACTCAATTGAAGGTTTTTGCCGTTCCCGTTTTCTCTAAGATGAATGGAAACGCCTAAAAATAAGCGCAAGTCATCGATTAGATAAACCGCTTAAAGAAGTGAAGAATTTGCCTGTAAACGGTGATTTCATTTTCTTTCTTCGAGAATCCATGGCCCTCATCCGGAAGCACAAGGTATTCCACATGACGGCCTTTAGCCCTTAGCGCCTCGACAATTTGATCGGATTCCGCTTTGACGACACGCGGATCATTGGCACCCTGTACAACAAACATCGGCTTTGTCATTCCGTCCAAATACGTGATCGGTGAAAAGCGTTTTAATTTTTCTTTGTCTTTAACGGGATCCCCCACCCATTGATTCATATAAGGTTTCCAATGTTCGGGAACGGATTCGATAAAAGTAAAGAGATTGCTGACGCCAAAAATGTCAACAACGGCCTTAAAGTAGTCCGCATGGCGGCCGTGCAACAAGAGGGCCATATAACCGCCGTAACTTCCGCCCATCAAAAGCATGCGGTGTCTATCGGCATACCCGTTTTTGAAAAGCCATTCCAAACCTTCAAGAATATCTCTGCGCGGCCCGTCACCCCAGTCTCCTTCCACCATCTTCATGAATTTCAGCCCATAATTGCTGGAACCTCTGAAGTTTGGCGCGAAAATGGAAAATCCATGATGGAGCGCAAATTGAAAGGCTGCCCTGAACCATTTTCTCTCAAGCGATTGCGGACCGCCATGCGGCCAAAGAATGACATGTCCATTATCATTTTCTTTGTGCGCTTTAAAAAACAAGGCTTCGATTTCAAGTCCATCGTAGGAAGGATAACGTATGACTTCCGGTTCTACCATCTCTTCTTCTTTGATACCCGGTACGCGGAAATGCGTCAGTTCTTCCCATGAACGCCCGCCATCGACAGATTTATAAATATTATGTGGCCGTCTGGCACCGCGAGCCAAAATATACAGATGTCCACTGTCTTTAACCATGATTTTTTCAACCACGCTCGTCGGCAGTGACCGCTTCGTCCATTCTCCAGTCGTTAAATCGTAGGCATATAAACGATCCTCTACACCGTAGGAACCGACTAAATATAACACTTGATCCTTCTTGCTGTAGACAAGATGGGAAAAATCTTCCTTCTCGATGACCAACACTTTTTGGAACGCTTTTGTCGATACATCAAATTTCGCCAAATATGTAAGATCATGATCGTAATCCGTTAAGAAATAGATATCTTTTTCTGTGGTAAACACGCTGGATCCCGTCGTATGCTGGGCGTCGGTTTCAGGTGTCAGACGAATCATGTCGCCATGATACGATACATATGCGAGCGAATGGGTATTGCCATAACTCTTGATATAGACAAAACTTTTTTCGTCGGGTGAAACGGATTCGAGAAAGGTGGGTGCGTCACACCCTTCCAAAAGGATGGTTTCTTCTCCTGTTTCAATGTCGTAAACATATGAATTTAGATAGCGAGGATTATTTTTCGTTCCCGTATAGTAGAGGCGTTGACCGTCTTTTGACAAATAACTGAAAAAATGCCGTTCATTTTCTTTCTCTCTTAATGGGACTAGTTCTCCGCCCTCAGGTGACAGGGCATAAAGTTGAATATTTTCATCCCCGTCACAATCAAAGCCGGCAATGATCATACTGCCGTTTTCTGCATAATGGAGCGCATGGGCGCTTTGGTTATGAAAAGTCAGCGGATAAGGGAAAGTTTTGGGCAAATCCATCGCCCATAAATTATAATGCCCACTTAAATTTGTACTAAAAACGAGTTGCTTTTCATCAGGGCTGACATCAAAATTTTGCACGGAAAAAGTGCGTAAAAAGGTTTCTACATCAGGTTTTGGGAATTCAACCACTTTTTTTACCTCCTTTTTTATAGAATAATAGATTAACACGAATTTTTAAATATTTGTCTATTCAATGGACTTCGGATCGAAAGCATCACGCAAACCGTCACCGACAAAATTAAACGATAGGACTGTAAGAAGTATCATAAGCCCGGGAAACAACGGATACCACCAAGCAGAGATCATAATGGTGATGTTTTGGGCATCCTGGAGCATATTTCCCCAGCTTGGTGTCGGCGGCTGCACCCCGAGTCCAAAATAACTGAGTGCGGATTCGGCTAAAATAACATAACCCATTTGCAAAGTGGCTGTAACAATAATCGGTCCCATAACATTTGGTAAAATATGTGAAAAAATAATTTTTGAGCTCCTAACCCCCATTGTTCTTGCCGCCAGCACAAACTCCCTTGAACGTAAGGAGAGGAATTCGCCCCGAATGATGCGCGCGGTTCCCGGCCAACTAAACAAGGCAAAAACGATGATTAACGTTGTTAAACTCGGTTGAAAAATGGTCACCAATGTGATCAACAAAAAAAGCGATGGCACAGAAATGACAACATCTACGAAACGCATGAGCAAGGCATCGATAATACCTCCAAAATAACCAGCGATAGCACCGATGATCGTCCCAATAAAAATGATGCCGGCCACCGATACAAACCCAACGAGCAAGGAGACTCTAGCTCCGTATAATAATCGGCTCAACGTATCCCTTCCCAGCGTATCCGTTCCTAGGGGGTATTTCCCGCCGGGTTTTGCCAACTTATCCAGGAGATATTGGTGTCCTGGGTCATATGGAGCAAGCCACGGTGCAAATATGGCAGCCAAAACAACGATAAAAATGACCACCGCACCCGCGACAGCTAATTTATTTCGCATAAATTTACGCAGTGTGATGCGAAACATTGTTTCTCTTTTTTGTTTTATCCCTTCATTCCCAGGAACAGTCTTTGTAAGCCTTTCTGGTCCGGCCATACATGTCCCTCCTAATACTCAATCCGTGGGTCGATGATCGCATAGAGGATATCGCTAATGAGATTTCCGATGACGACTAATGTGGCGGAAATCATTGTTAACGCCATAATCACGGGATAATCTCTTTGAAAGGCAGCATTTAAGAAAAGATTGCCGATTCCTGGCCAACCAAAAATATTCTCAACAACGACCGCGCCACCGATGAAAGACGGGATGATTAAGCCGACAATCGTGACAACGGGGATCAAAGCGTTTCTCAACCCGTGTTTATACACCACTTTCCTCGAGTTGAACCCCTTGGCTCTTGCTGTACGAATATAATCTTGCCGCAAAACATCAAGCATGCTTGACCGCGTATATCTTGTTAAGCCGGCCATATCGGAAGCGGCTAACACAAAAGCGGGTAATATCAAATGATGGAGGCGGTCCCAAATACTAAATGGTGCGTTCAGTGTCGCCACACCTCCGCTTGGGAAAATGGGAAATTTCACAGCAAAAAACATGAGTAACACAAGGCCTATCCAGAAACTAGGTGTCGCTACACCGATAAATGAAGCGGTCGTCACGGTGTAATCGGTTAAAGTATAGGGTTTGGTTGCCGATAAAACGCCAAATGGTATGGATATGATAAAGGCCAAGACCGCAGAGCTCACCATCAACAGCAATGTATTTGGCAGTCGCCCCAAAATAAGCTCAGAAACCGGTATGCCGTGCATAATCAGTGATTGTCCAAAATTCCCATGTAAAATTTGCCATAACCAATGAAAGTATTGAATGTAAACCGGATCATTCAATCCGTAAGCTTCTATAAAGGCTTCACGATCTTCCGGCTTAATATTCGGATCCAAGAACAGTGAAGTTGGATCACCAGGTGCTAATTGAATGATCAAAAAAGAGAGGATCGATATCCCTAATAGAAGCGGAATCGAGACGAGAATGCGGCGAATAATATATGTGATCATCCGGCTCTCCCCCATCTTGAAAGAATGCAAGAAAAGGAGGAAGGGCCCTTCCCCCTTTTCCAACGTTGACTATTGTTTGATCCACCAATCTTCAATTTTGTAATAGGCTATGGATGGGTGTTGTTGAACATTTTGCAATTTCGGATTGTACATAATATGATCGTTGTCATAGTACAAGAAGGTATAGGGTTGATCTTCGGCAATGCCGGCTTGAATTTCCTTAATCATTTCTCCGCGCTGTTCACGGTCTGTAATTTTGGTGTTTTCAGCCATCAATTTATCTAATTCAGGATTCTTGTAATGAACAAAATTTAAGCCTTGAGCGATTTCTTTGGAACTGAAAATATCTGACGGATCTGGGTCGACGCCAAGCGCCCAACCTAAGATACAAGCATCGAAGTTCCATGTCGGCGCGGTGACATCCTTAATAAAGGAACTCCACTCTTGGATTTTCGGTTTTGCTTCAATGCCTACTTCCTTCCACATTTGTTGGACGACTTGGGCGATTTGTTCCCTTACTTTATTCCCTTGATTGGTTTTTATGACGAAGGAGAATTTCTTGCCGTTTTTATCAAGAATGCCATCACCATCTGTATCTTTCCAACCTGCCTCTGCCAACAATTTCTTAGCTTTGTCGACATCGTAATCAAAAGTCGGAACATCCGGGTTATACGCCCATTTTTCCAGCGGGGATCCTGGGGTGTTGGCGATCTTACCATCACCATTCATCACGGCTTGAATGATTTTTTCCCGATCGAGGGCGTGGGTCAACGCTTGCCGGACTTTTTTATCTTTAAAGAGCGGGTTTAATTGGTTATAGCCTATGAAAGTGTATGAAAGGGAGGGGGTTGTTTTGATTTTTGCTTTCCCTTGTTTAACGAGTTGTTCTCCTGTCGCTAAATCGGTCGATTGTAAAGCCATATAGTCGATATCACCGGCTTGAAATTGCGTGAGAATAGCGTTTGCATCCGGTATGAATTTAATCGTAACGGTATCAATATGTGGGCGCCCTTCAAAATAGTCTTTATTGGCTTCGAGTTTGACGTATTGGCCGTCCTTCCATTCCACAAACTTATAGGGTCCAGTACCGATCGGCTGCTTTGTATTAAAAGAAGCCTTATCTAATTCTTTGATCGGGACGTCCTGTAAAAGGTGTTTCGGCAAAATCCCATAGCCCGCTGTGCTTGTTAAGAATGGCGCAAACGGTTGTTTTAAAGTCACTTGAACGGTATGTTCATCAAGAGCCTTGACTTCTTTAATTTTTTCAAAATCCGAAGCCCGCGGACCTGTATAATCTTTATTCATCGGTATGCTGTAACTGAAGACGACATCATCGGCGGTAAAAGGTTGTCCGTCCTGCCACTTGACATTATCTTTGAGGTGAAAGGTGTAAGTTAACCCGTCATCGGAGATATCCCAATTTTTCGCCAAGTCACCGACAGGATTCAGATTTTCATCCACCGTGACCAACCCATTGAAAATCATGCCTTCAATATCACTACTTGCGGTATCTTCAGAATAATAAGGATTAAACAAAGTCGGTGAACCCGATGTGCCAATAATGAGGTTCCCCCCATCTTTCGGCTTTTCGGTGTTTCCCGATGTTTCGTCAGTTTGCTTGTAGGTGTCGGTTGTGGCATTTTTTTGACTGCAGCCCGAAAGCACAAGCGCCACTATAAAAATAAAAACAATAATCCTATGCCACTTTCTAAATGCTCGCATAATGTCCTCCCCCTTTTAAAAATTAAAAAATCCTTCAAAAAGGTTTTTCATGATTTGGTGCTATCCTTTTCACCCCCCTCGGCGGTGCTTTGCGAGTGATCACCTTTTTTTATCCAAACCCTAGTCATAAAGGTGACAAGCGACAAAATGGCCGGGACGATAGGCTTTCGGATGCGGCACCTGTTTTCGACAAAAGTCCATCGCCATGGGACAGCGTGTATGAAACACACAACCTGTCGGAGGATCGGCCGGACTCGGTAAATCGCCCTGTAACACAATCCGTTCCCGGATCTGTTCGCCTTTTCTTCTTATGACTGGGACCGCCGAAAGTAAGGCCTGGGTATAGGGGTGAAGCGGTTGGTTGAATAAATCCTCCTTTGCTGCCCACTCCATCAAACGTCCGAGATACAAGACAACGACGCGGTCGGATATGTGGCGGACAACAGAGAGGTCATGAGAGATAAATAGATACGTGAGTTGAAACCTCGCTTGCAAGTCATGCAGCAAATTAATAATTTGTGCCTGTATAGACACATCAAGCGCAGAAACCGCTTCATCAGCAATAATTAAATCGGGATTAAGAGCTAATGCACGGGCAATGCCGATACGTTGTCTTTGGCCGCCAGAAAATTCGTGAGGATATCGGTTCTTATAACTGGGATCAAGACCAACAAGTGTAAGGAGTTCGTCCACACGATCCTGATATTCTGATTTCACCTTAAAGTAACGATGGGTTTTAAGCGGCTCCTTCAGCACTTTCTCAACTGTTTTTCTTGGATTTAACGAAGCGTAAGGGTCTTGAAAAATCATTTGAATGTCCCGACGGATCTGTTGCCGCAAACGATTCTCAGGAAGACGGCTGATATCTTTACCTTTAAAAATAATTTGACCTTCCGTTGGTTCATACAGACGAATAATCGTTCGCCCTGCTGTTGATTTTCCGCAACCAGACTCTCCTACGATGCCGAGTGTCTCCCCTTTTTTTACATAAAAACTTATACCGTCCACTGCACGGATGTATCCCGTCGTTTTCTGCAGCAGGCCGGTTTTTATGGGAAAGTATTTTTTCAGATTGCGAACTTCTAATAAAACGCCATCAGTCACCGATTGGATGCTTTGTTGATCACGTCTTACTTCAGCAGTCAAGGGGTATCATCCCCCATCTCATATAAGAAACAACGCACACGGCGTTGGTCGCCGTGATCGGTTAATTCAGGTGCTTCCTTAAAACAGCGATCAAAAGCTTTTTTGCATCGCGGCGCAAATCGACAGCCAGAGGGATACCGATCCGGTGTCGGGACATTTCCTGGTATGGATGCTAAACGTTCAGTGTGACCGGAAATCCCCGGAACCGATTGGATTAGCCCGTCAGTATAGGGATGAAGAGGGTAATTGAGTAAGGCTTCAATTGGCGCTTCTTCGACGACTTGTCCGGCGTACATGACGATCACTCTTTCCGCCATTTCCGAGACGACGCCTAAATCATGCGTGATGAGCAGTATGGACATGTCCAACTTTTTCGTCAAGTCTTTCAGCAATTCTAAAATTTGTGCCTGAATGGTGACATCAAGGGCCGTCGTCGGCTCATCAGCAATGAGGAGTTTGGGCTGACAGCTCACAGCCATCGCAATCATCACTCTTTGACGCATCCCACCTGATAACCGATGCGGATATTCGTCTAACACCGATTCGGCTCGCGGGAAACCGACTAATTCGAGTAATTCCGCCGCCTTTTTTCGTGCGGCTTTTCGATCCATTTTTTGATGGTACACCAGCACTTCGATGATTTGCTCACCGACCGTTAAGACCGGATTAAGAGAGGTCATTGGCTCTTGGAAGATCATCGAAATTTCCTTGCCGCGAATTTGGCACAACGCTTTCTCTGAGAGTTTTGTTAAATCCACGCCATCAAATATGATTTCACCTTCAACAATTTTTCCTCCGGGCTGAGGCACGAGTTGTATGATGGAAAGCGACGTGATGCTCTTGCCACACCCGGATTCCCCAACAAGGGCGACGGTCTCTCCTTTATGTATGGTAAAATTCACGCTATCGACAGCAGGAAGCACCTTCTTACCAGTGAAAAAATAGGTTTTGAGATTTTTTACTTCAAGCAAGTTCACGACCATCGGCTGGAAACACCCCCTATCCATACAACATTTTGTTAAAGTCCAATAGTGTTCAACTTTTTTATAGATAATATACTCAGCTTTTTAAATATTATTAAAATTATTCTTCTAGGTTTTTGGAAAACCGTTATTCAAGCTCTTCATGGTTCTGATCGCGTTTATGTAAGACGTCTTGAATCGCCGCTTTCATTTCCTGATAACTTGTGCAACGGCAGATATTGGATTGCAACCAATCCTCAATGATTGCCTCATCTGCATGGGGGTGTTTCGCTAGCAATCCTTCAATATTCATAATAAATCCGGGGGTGCAGTAACCGCATTGAAAGGCATTATGCTCAATGAACGCTTTTTGAACATCCGTCCCCTCTAACCCTTCAATGGTTGTGATCGCTTTACCAACAACCTGAGGTGCTAGCATCATGCAAGATTTCATGGGCACACCATCTACTAAAACGGTACAGGCGCCGCAATCACCATTTAAACACCCCGGTTTGCAACCGGTATACCCGAGCCGATTTCTTAATACATCGATTAACCGTTCGCTCGCCTTAATGGTGACCCATCGATTGTAGCCATTAATGTTAAGTCGCACTTTCTCGAGCGATCCCACATATAGCATTACATTCCCCCCAATGCCGCATACATTTCCTCTAAAGTCGTTTGTAACACAAACCTCCGATACTCCGCCGATGCGATCCAATCATTGCGGACGTCTCCCGGAATAACCTTTAACGCCTCGACGATTCTTGCTGACACCGGGCGTGACGGGTCATTCAAAACCTGCTCCATGGCCACCGAACGAAACGGAAAGTCGCAGAGGCCAGATATGGCGACGCGCAGCTTACCATCCACTTTAACAGCTGTAAGCGTTAAAAGCGGATAGTCAATTACGTCAATTTTTCGCTTTTTGACGCTGAAAAACGGACGATCCACCGCATTTTTCTCCGTCAAAACTTGCACGACCCATTCCCCAGGCGAAAGGTGGAGCTCTTTATGGAAAACGGCATGGATGGGGACCGTTTTCAGCCCTTCAAAGCTGGCAATAAGTAGCAGACTATCGGAAACGAGTAACGGCAAAATCGCTTCTTTATAAATAATTTTCCCGCTGATGTTTCCGCCCAACGTAATGTGATTGCGTGTCGTATGATCAGCGACGCGGCTCGCTGTTACGGCAAGAAGCGGAAAACGATTTTTTTCACTGATTTCATTTAAAGTCAAGCTTGCCCCAAGGACGAGGTAGTTTTCATTGGTATCTTGAACGCGTGTCTCAGGTATATGCGTTAAATCGATGAGTGAAGCGGCTTGAAATAAGTGAAAACGGGATAATGTGACGATTTCTGTGCCGCCCGACAAATAGGCCGGGTTTTTCCCGGCATAAGACAATTGTTGATATAAATGCAAGGCTTCTTTTATCGTCGTGGGCCGGTAATACTCCATCGTCAAGCCCCTTCACCTCCCCCTTTTCAGCCGCCATATTAATTCTGGGATAATAGGCAGCTCATTGATAAAGACGCCGCTTGCCTTTGATAAACTGGCAGCCAATGCGGCTGGCATGCCGATGACACCGTGCTCGCCAATCCCTCGCAAACCATAAGCGGTCTCCATGGAAGGAGTTTGCACAAAGTCGACGAGGTATTCGGGATTTTCGCCATAACGGAGAACTTTATATGTGCGGAATTGGTTATTCATGACGATACCATCCTTTGTAAAAACAAACCCTTCACGGCTCGCGAAGCTGAGCCCCATATGCATGCCACCTCTTACTTGTCCTTCAGCATACATTGGATTGATAATAGTACCGGCATCAATGACGCAAGCCGCCCGCAAAATTTTATACGTGTCATCTTTCGGATTAAACTCGACTTCCACCGCTTCGGCTCCAACTGTCCAATCCGGTCCCGGATTCCCTTTACCCGTATCCGGATCCAAAAAAGTGAGTTCAGGCAATACAAAACTGCCCCGGCCGATCACTTGCCCGCCGATTGTATTGCCATTCGGATACCGGTAACCGTATGCGAGTTCGCGAAAACTAAGGCGTTTTCTAGGTTCGTGTTGATAAAAAATAAACCCGCCTTCCGCTCGCAAGTCATCCGGTGAAACGCGTAAAACTTGCGAAGCGATTTGAAAAAGTTGGCACAGTGCATCATCAGCTGCCCGCAAAACCGCGCGCCCGGCCATCCACAACCCTCTTGAGGCGACTGTTTTATAATGTTCAGGGGTGGTGGTCGTTTTAATTGTCATATCAACGTGAATGTCTTTGACGTCAATGCCGAGGCGTTCCGCGGCGATTTGGGCGAGTACGGAACGCGAGCCGGTACCAATTTCCACAACCCCGCAATCCAAATGGACGGTGCCGTCTTTATTAAAAACGAGTAATGCCCCGGAACTGACATTTGGCCCGATGTTGGATGTTTTCCAAAAACAACTGACGCCTTTGGCGCGAATGGTATGGTTTTCCGTTTCGATGCGGTCCCCTTCATCCCAACGAATCAGGGCTTTCACCTTTTCAAGACAAGCCGTCAAGTTGCCGATCCGGCTTTTATTCAGTAAACTTTGCGTCGGTGTCGTGTCACCCGGTTGAATGATATTTTTCTTGCGTAACACTGTCGGATCCATCGCCAGTTTTTCGGCGAGTCCGTCGATACACCGCTCAACAGCAAAGGTTAATTCCGGATGACCGAAACCCCTAAACGCTGTTGGATAGGGATGGTTGGTATATAAGCAATAGGCATCGCAAAAGACATGGTCGACGCGATACGGCCCGGTGCAATCAATCGCCGCCGCGCGACAAATATCAACCGCTTTGTCAGAGTAGGCACCGCCGTCAAACAAGTAGGAGATTTTCATCGCAATAAAACGGCCGGTGTCATCACATCCAATCGTCACCGTAGCATCGAGCCCAATATGGACGGGTGATGTGACGAAATCTTCTTCCCGTCTATTCGTTAGCATCACTTTCTGGCCCCCAACTGCACGTGAGGCAATATAAGCGATAAATTCTAACTGTACCGCTGATTTCCCGCCGTAACCTCCGCCAACGAGCGGTGTGGTGACGACAATTTTGTCTTGGGGAATATCAAACAACTCACTGAATAAGCTTTTGATGATAAAGGGAACTTGCGAAGACGATTCCACGCAAACCGTGCCATCTGGTCGAATTTCTACGGTCGCCGTTCGTGTTTCCATTGCGCAATGATCTGAGGGTGGAAACGAGACACGCGATTCATAAATCACAGGACAACTTGGGAGCTTTTTGTCTGCTTCCCCTTTTCTGATTTTGACATGATGGGCGATATTGGTACCTGGTATGGGGCGGAGATGCTTGGGCGTATAGTAGGTGTCAAGGTGTTCGTGGACGAGCGGGGCTTGCGCTTGAATCGCTTCCTGTGGAGAATTAACAACAGGGAGTGGCAAAAAAGCGGCTTTTACAAAAGGCGCGGCAAGTCTTGCGGTATCTGGTGAATCGGCGATGACGACAGCGATCGGTTCCCCATAATAGCGCACCTTGTCTTTTGCCAGAATGGGACGATCCCGAATGCCCTCACCTACTAAAATGTCGATGTCTTCTCCCGTGACCACTTTAATAACACCAGGAACCGCTTCAGCTTGAGAAACATCGACTTGAAGGATTTTCGCATGGGCATACGGACTTGTCACAAGGGCGGCAAATAATGTATCCATCGTCATGGTGTCCGCTGCAAATTTCGCGCGGCCCGTCACCTTATCCCACGCATCTTTACGGATGACGTTTTGACCGACCCATTCCACACGCATCACCCTCTTTTGCCAAAAAAATAACGTCATAAGATGTGTATGCTTGAACACATGACTTATGACGATGACCAACCTTTCCCAACGAGCCTCAAGGGGCAATGCGTGAACGCTGAAATGATTTAGAAAACTTGGCTCTTCCAAGCTTTTATGTGAAGGCAGAGTCATCATTGCTTCAATGTTAGCCAACAAACGTTAATACTCTCTTACCAGTAAAAAAATGGTTAACTAGTTTCTAATTCCCGAGAGATAACGGAGGAGTTTCAGGTTGAGGGCGGCAATGATAAGGATGGGTGGATAACATAATCCAGAGTAAAATATCGACCATTTTCGATAATAGAGCAAGTCGCATTTGACGGCTAAATATTCATAAAAAATCGCGATCACGCTCCATATAAGGAGGTAACGCCCTTTAGCCCATAGGGATTGGCCATATGGGAAATTGTTTAAATACAGGATATTCATTGGCGGAAAGATGCCTATAACAACAAGAAGCGTTTGATAATCGACACCCTTTTGAAAATAACCGTACAGATCTAAATGCAAATCGAGAAATACATCCATCAGTGTATCAAACAGAATGGCAAAATAAGTGGTATGGACCATTTCTGCTTTGGAAAGCTGTTTCGGCACCATGAAGACAAAAGTATATAAAGTTACGGCAGAAATAAATATAAAAAGATACGGCATCATTCACACACCAAAAAGCCCAATAGTTTAATTCAAATATCCAAAACGTGATACATCTTTTTCAAGCATCAACGGCCTTTCCAACGCCGATGGCGGCATGCTCCCACAGCATCTTTTCCACGCGCTGTCCTTCATGATCGGCGCATTCTATAATCAATATAATGTCAGGCTGTTTTCCTTTCACCCAGCGGATTTTTTTCATTTTCACTTTATAGAAAACCATTTTTCCGATAAAACCGACCAATAAGCCAAAAATGGCGCCAATAATTCCCCAAACAATCGGTCCCCATTGATGGTCAAAACCCCGCGCGGCACCGATCACAGAACAAAACACAGCGAGCACCATGCCGACACTCGACAACGATAAACCGTCCGACCGGTTGATCGTATCAAGAAGTTGAATATCCTCAGGGCCGCTGTCCAATGGAACAGCGTAAATGTTATCAATCCCTAATTTTTGTATATTTGTGATGGCAAGTTCTAATTGGATGGATTGCTCAAAGGCAGCAAATATCTGCATGTTACTTTACCTTAGCCCCTTTAAATTTAAAACCTTTTACTGGGAATTTCTCTTTTAAAAACATTTTTTGTTCCGCTTTAAATAACTTATTGTTTTCAATCGCGTTGACATACGATTCATATATCCCGTAAAAGTAGATCGATGGCAAATAAAAAATCCATTGTCTGTCCAATACGGCGGTTGAATGATGAACATCCCCGAGCAATAAGTAATGAATGCCCTCTATAAAATGTGACTGGTACACAAAAACAACCGTAACAACCAATGTAAAAAATGCTGAAACAAATTGATTTAAATACAATTGACCAGTGCTAGGTATGGACATCGACCATAGGCTAGCAATAATTGGGCTTCTCTTGTCAAGATAGTTAATTTCAAATGGCTTGACAATGAGCGCTTTTACCGGAGAGGGTTCATTTTCTGCCAAGATATATAGATTATTGAGCTCTACACAGGCGCGATAACTGTCCCAAATGGAATAAATATACAGCGGAATATACATATAGATGACATTTACATTAATGACGCTTTTGGCGATTTCAATATCCCCCGTAAACGTATATGACATGGCCAAATTTAATCGCGAGCTTTGGTTAATGAAAATTTCCCAGATGATCAAAAAGTACCCTCTGACATATTTGTTTATCAACAAATGACCGAATCCCGGGAATGTTGCCGACCAGAGCGCGACAATATACGGATTGCGCTTATGGATGTAAGTGGTTCCCCATATACTCACGTTGGCTAGTGGGCGTCTAGCCTGTTTAAATGATGGCATGGTTTCACCTCAAAGAGTGAACAGTAAGCGTCTGTTTTCCGATATGTTGTGCAAGGGGTGAAGCCCAAGACAGTGGGTTATGCGCCCTTACCACTTAAATTTCATTTTTCACTAAAGCGCGTATAGTTTTCTGATCGTGCAAATTAAGACGGTTCTTAATCTTAAGGTGCCCATTTTCCAAAGATATATAAAACATTCCCAAAAGTTCATAGATACTCAATGCGGTGGGTTTACCAGTTAGTGATCGTCTCTCGCTCACCTTTAAAATTTCCTTTTTTCAAATGGCGTTTGGCAAGCTCCTGTTTGATTGCATCAAACGGGATATTTTCGTTAGATAGAAGAACAAGGCTGTGATACAACAAATCGCAAAATTCCTGGATGAGTTCGTCCGCGTTTTTGTTTTTAGCGGCGATGACGACTTCGCCAGCCTCTTCCATGACCTTTTTACATATTTTATCCGTGCCTTTATTAAATAGATAATTCGTGTAGGATTTCTCAACAGGATATGTTTTTCGGTGTTCAATCACGTTCATCACTTGCTCAAGAATGGCGGTGAGGGATGGAGGTTGACGAACATCATTCGTGACATCTTGATAGATGGGTTCATTATAAAAGCACGTGTCCGCTCCCGTATGGCAGGCCGGACCCATGGGTTCAACGCGGATCATCAGCGCATCGCGGTCGCAATCTAGTTGGATCGCTTTTACGCGTTGTTTATGGCCGGAAGTGGCGCCTTTATGCCAAAGCGCTTGACGCGATCGGGAATAGAACCACGTTTCCCCTGTCTCTAACATTTTTTTATAAGAAATCTCGTTAACATAAGCGAGCATGAGAACATCGCCAGATTGATCATCAATGATGATGGCGGGCAGTAACCCTTTCGAAAAATCAGGATTCACGGATCATCACTCCCTGCTGTCGGCATACCTTTTTAACTTGTTCGATCGTAAAAGTCTTCTCATGAAAAATGGATGCAGCAAGCGCGGCTGAAACATCTGTCTCAGTGAATACTTCCGCAAAATGTTCAGGGGCACCCGCACCGCCTGAAGCAATGACCGGAATCGCCACCGCATCCGTTACAGCTTTCGAAAGCGGTAAATCAAACCCAGTCTTTACCCCATCTGTATCCACACTGGTTAAGAGGATTTCACCCGCTCCAAGTCTTTCCGCTGTTTTCGCCCATTCAACAGCGTTCATCCCTGTATCCTTTTTCCCACCATGGACCATGACATGCCATGAGCCATCGGGCATCCATTTGGCATCGATCGCGATAACAATACATTGGGAGCCAAAACGCAGAGACGCCTCTCGGATTAATTCCGGTTGTTCGACGGCTGCGGAATTAACTCCAACCTTATCAGCGCCAGCCTGTAAAAGCCTTGTCATATCATCGATGGTTCGCACCCCGCCGCCAACGGTAAACGGTACAAATACGTTTTTTGCCGTTTCTTGGACGATATCCACTATCGTCCTGCGACCCTCATTGGTCGCGGAAATATCGAGAAAAATCAATTCATCCGCACCATTTTCGGAATAATACTTGGCCAAAGCTACTGGATCACCCATATCCCTAAGTGAAACAAAATGAGTGCCTTTGACCACCTTCCCATCTTTGACATCGAGGCAAGGAATGATTCGTTTCGTGATCAACGCCGACTCCCCCTAAGTACGATGCGCCCTTCATAGATGGCTTTACCGACAATCGCTTCTTCAATGCCGATGTCGCTTAAAGCCTGTATATCATCCATATGGCGAATGCCGCCGGATGCGACGATCCGGCATTGGACTTCAGTCTTTAATCGCTGAAAGGCTTCGAGATTCGGACCTGCCATCGTGCCATCTTTTGCAATATCGGTAAAAATAATCGTTTGGGCTCCCATCGCCTCCAATTCTTTACTAAAAAGTAAATAGTCAGTCTCTGTGACCTTTTCCCATCCGCGCGTGGCGACTTTACCCTCTTTGGCATCCACCCCAACGGCAACCGCAGCCCCATATTGTGTGAGAGCCGTTTGCAAAAAAGCTTTATCTTCAATGGCTGCCGTCCCTAAGACAACCCTAGAAACGCCGGCTTCCAAATACCGTTCTACCGTTTGCAAATTGCGGATGCCGCCACCCACCTCAATGGGTATGGAAGATTGGGAACATAAGGCGGCAATGAGTGGTAGTTGCTCCGGCAACCCGGTCCTTGCCCCGTCCAAATCCACGATATGAACCATTTCAGCCCCACTGTCAATAAAGCGTTGGAGCTGTGCTTCCGGATCATCAGCGACTTGGGTGGCTTTCTTATAGTCACCCTGATAAAGACGCACACAGCGGCCGTGGATTAAGTCAATCGCTGGAATGATTCTCATGCTTTTGCCTCATTTCCTAAAAAGATTTTTAACATCGCTAAGCCGACTGGTCCGCTCTTTTCCGGATGAAACTGCATGCCGAATACCTTCCCTTTTCTTACAATGGCTGGCACCGGTAGGCCATACTCGGCCGTCGCAACGATGTATTCTGCATTTGTGTTCACCCCGTAAGAATGCACGAAATAAACGGCTTTCCCTTGGAATGGTCTGAACGCGGCATCATCTTGAACGACATCGAGCGGATTCCAACCAATATGGGGCAAACACAAATGGGTCGGTAATTTCTCAACTGTTCCTGGAAGGATGTCCAAACCCTTGGAAATTCCGCCTTCGGTTCCCGTTGTAAAAAGGAGCTGCATGCCGAGACAAATGCCAAGTAACGGTTTTTCTTGAACGAGCGCCTTTAGAACGCTTCGCAAGCCTCTTTGATCCATTTCATCCACCGCCGCTTTAAAGGAACCGACACCGGGTAAAATAATGTGAGAAGCGCGCCCCAGAACATCTGATTGATCGGTGACCACAGGTTCATAACCTAGGAAACGCAAGGCATTAGATAGACTTGCGACATTACCCATGCCATAATCCACGATGCCAATCATTCGATCATCCCTTTTGTCGAATTCACACCCCGAATCGCGGGATTGACGGTAACGGCCTCACAGAGAGCACGGCCGCAAGCTTTAAACAAGGCTTCGATCTTGTGGTGCGTGTTCTCCCCGTACAAAATTTTGGCATGTAAAGTAATTCCGGCATGATTGCTAAAAGCGCGAAAAAACTCCTTCGTTAATTCCGTATCAAAATCGCCGCATTTCGGATTTTTAAATTCCGCATCAAAGTGGAGATAAGGCCGGCCGCTCACGTCGACGGCCACAAATGCTAAGGTTTCGTCCATAGGCACGTAACAGGCCCCATACCGATTGATGCCCCTTTTATCCCCTAACGCCTCGCGCAACGCTTGCCCAAGAACAATTCCGATATCTTCCACTGTATGATGGCCGTCCACATCTAAATCCCCCTCAGCCTTAATTTTTAAGCCAAGGCGGCCATGTCGAGCCAAAGCCGTTAACATATGGTCAAAAAAACCGATGCCGGTTTTAATATCAATAGTTGTGTCATCATCCAAATCACAGGTGACTTCAATCGCTGTTTCACAAGTTTTCCTTAGTTTGCTTGCCTGTCGCATGCCGAAAGACTCCATTCCTCTAAGGATTTTTTCAATGCGGTGAGTTCCGTTTCCGAGCCGGCAGATATTCTCAAACAATGACGCAATCGGCCGTCACCAAAAGCGCGAACCCTGATTTTATGACGATTTAAAAATTGGTATAAATCCAAAGCATCCGGCGTTTCCATTAAGAAAAAATTGGTGTGACTCGGATAGATTTGAACCTTTTTGTGACGGCTTGAGAATTCCTCCAAAATCACTTTTAGTTGTTCGATTTGCCGTTTTTGTCTTTTGAGGGATTCTCGAAGCAACCCAGGTTGGCTTAAAATGGCCGCACCAATGACTGCGGACATTTGATTCACATTATAGGGCGGCTTGATGCGCAAAATGTCATTAATGAGCTCGCGGTTGGCGATGAGAAAGCCAAGCCTTAGGCCCGCCATTCCTAATGCTTTGGAAGCCGTCCGCAAGACGATTACATTTTCATTGCGAATCGCTTTTTCTGTATAAGAACCACCAGCAAATTCGATATACGCTTCATCTACTACAAAATAACCGCCAACGTTTGCCATCGCTATAGCGAGGGTATCCAAGTCGCTTACCTCGTATCGTCTTCCGGTGGGATTACATGGATTGGATAAGAACAAGCATTTTGGCCGCCATTGTTCGATTTCTTGAAGCATAGTCTGAAGCGGTAACGAAAAATCTTCGTTTAATGCGATCGATTGAACCGTTGCCCCCAGCAAGCGGCCATTTTTTTCATACATCGAAAAATCGGGTGAGACGACCATCATGGTATCGGTTGGGTCGAGGGCGAATTGGCAGATTAATGCAATCCATTCATCCGATCCGTTTGCCGCCAAAACATTCTCTGCCGGTAGTCCAACGTAAGCCGCATATGCCGCAACCAGCCGATCGACATTGTCGCTCGGATAGCGATTGATGGCAACGTTTTGTTTGATGACGTTCAGATCTATGTCCTGAAGCAAGTTCAGAAAGTTTTCGTTATTATCCAACAAAGTATACCCTTCAGCGTTTTTCACGTGATAAGGCGTCAGCTCACGAATAATCGCTCTCATGATTCCACCCTCACTTTAACGGCTTCTGCGTGAGCGTCCAGTTGTTCGTAGCGGGCAAAGCGTTCCACATACGGCGCCGCTTCCCGCAGCGCTTTTTCCGAATAAAATAGATAGGTCGTTTTTTTCATAAAATCATCCACTGAAAGGCCCGAAGAAAAGCGAGCCGTACCGGATGTCGGTAATACGTGATTGGGGCCAGCAAAATAATCACCAAGCGCCTCAGGGGTAAAATGTCCGAGAAATACAGAACCGGCATTCTTAACCGCTCCAAGCCAGCGCAACGGATCCTTGACTTGGATTTCCAAATGTTCCGGTGCCAAGTCATTGACAAGAGAAAACGCTTCGTTTAGAGAGGCAACCAAGACGATCGCGCTTCTTCGGGATAATGACCTTTTGATGATGTCATACCGGGGAAGGCGAGCGGATTGTTTCTCCAGCTCTTTTTTCGTCTCAAGAATAATTGACGCCGAATCCGTAAACAAAAAGGTACGAGCATCTCCATCATGTTCAGCTTGGGCGATAAGATCTGCTGCGACATAAGCGGGGTTGGCCGAGTCATCGGCGATAATCGCCACCTCTGAAGGTCCAGCAATCATATCAATGCCCACATCCCCATATACAAGCGCTTTTGCCGCAGCCACATAACGGTTCCCAGGTCCGACGATTTTATCGACGGATGGAATCGTTTCTGTCCCGTAAGTGAACGCAGCAATGGCTTGAGCACCGCCGATTTTATAAATGGACTTCACCCCGGCAAGATCAGCGGCGACAATCAGCGCTGGATCCATAACCCCAGAAATTCCGACAGGACTTGTCATCACGACTTCCCGAACACCAGCCAAGACAGCGGGAATCGCGGTCATCAAAACAGTGGAAGGGTATTTAGCTGTCCCACCTGGGACATAAATGGCCACACGCTCCAACGGGCGGAACAGTTGCCCGGCGAGGTGCTCTTCACTCATTGTCATGATACGTGATGTCGGCAACTGTTTTTCGTGAAAACGGCGAATATTGTCCGCGGCTTTTTCCATTGCCTCTAATAACACCTCCGGCACCTTATCCCATGCTGCTTTGCGTTCTGCATCGCTCACTGTCCATTGTTCCGGAACAAAACCATCTAACTCGCGAACAATTTCCCGAAGCGCTTTCTCTCCATCCGTCCGGACTTTCCTTATGATATCAGCAGCAACCCGTAAAACGTCCTCATCCACGCTTCTTTTAGATGGTCTTAAAAAGGCGGTTTTAAATTCTTGAACCGTATAGTCCGCAATCATGCGCCCACTTCCTTTTCCTGAAAACGTTCAAGCAACGGTTTCAACACCTCTCGTTTCACCTTTAAAGCGGAACGATTGGCGATCAAACGCGCTGAAATCGGCCGAATGTCATCATAAACGACCAATCCATTTTCTTTTAATGTCGAGCCCGTCTCAACGATATCGACGATGGCATCAGCAAGCCCTAACACGGGGGCCAATTCGACCGACCCTTCCAACTTCACGATATCGACGGACTCACCTCTTTTTCGAAAATAATTCAGCGTAATATTCGGATACTTCGTGGCTATCCGTTTTTTAGGACCTGTAACGATGTGCCCGGGTTTTCCAGCAAGAGAAAACCGACATTGACCGAAAGAAAGCGGAAAAAGATCAAACACATCCGGTTGGTACTCCAATAAGATATCCTCACCAACAATTCCAAGATCGGCTATCCCGTATTCCACATAAGTCGCAACATCGATGCCTTTAGCAAAAATAAATCGATATCGATTTGTCTCAATGCATAATTTTCGACCTTTGTCGACGAGGGGTTCGGCTTCAAAAAAATCAATAGCTGCTTTTTCCAAACGACCTTTACTCAGGGCTATACAAGGAACCATGTGCATCCACCGCCTTTTCATTCTGTGGGTCTTTCTCTACATATACAACGCGGTCATATGTGCCATCGGCAGAAAAACGGATATCAACGATGGCGTTAGGAAATTGCTGCCTTAATTTTTCGGCTTGAGCCAACGTGTCTTCGGTCGCCACAAGACATATCCGTTCCCGTTTGGGTTCCGGTCGGAGTTCGTCCGCGAGAACATCCACATCAAAAGCAAGACCCACAGCCGTCGTCTTTTTCCCAAAATAGTCATAAAGCGGGTCGTAACGGCCGCCGGAAAAACAAACATTGCCGTTTGCTTTGATAAACCCGCGGAATAGGGTTCCGGAATAATAAGGCATCTTTTTCACGCTCCCCAAATCGATTAAAACATCATCCACACCGCAATCCTGTAAAACGGCTACTAATTTTCTTAAATGGTTAAGGACGGACAGCCGTTCGGGCTGACCACACCATTTCTCCTGATAGACCTCCAAAATGGTGCTCGTTCCGTACGCATCGATTAAATCCATGAAGGCGTTCACCGCTACCGCATCGCCATATTTTGTGACAAGGGAAGCCACTTCATCCTTGCGCTTATCGTGCATCGCTTTTCGCAACTTTTCTTTCGTTTCCTCTTCTAAGCCTAACGGTTGAACAAACTGATCGAAAATCGCTGCGTGGGCAAGTTCAATGATAACTGGTCCGATCTCGAGGTTTTTCAAAAAGGCAACAGCCGTCAAGAGACACTCCACTTCTCCCAATAGTTCCGGTAAATCAATAATTTCAATGCCGGCTTGGTGCCGTTCAAGTCCAGGTTTTCGCAGGTCATATATAGGACCTTGATACGCCCATTTTTGATGCGATATCGATCGCCCACCTAATGCCCGAGCAATAGCTGTCGTCCAATCTGGACGGAGCACCTCAATCTCACCTTGGGCATTAAACCATTTCATCATATCTTGAAGCATCATACCGACAGATGGATGGATAAACGTCGAGGCATATTCCACGACAGGTGTGGCAATTTCCCTAAATCCTCTGTCCGCTGTTACTTTCCGAAATTTCTCGAGCACAACATGTCGGTTCGTCACCGATGGCCCGATTTCATCTGCACTTCCAAGCGGTAAAAGCATGTCATTCACATCCCAAGCAGCTATTCTTTCATTCACTGGTACATTAGCTAACTAAAGTACTAAAGTGGATGTTTTTAATCTAACATAAAGTCCTGTCGTTTTCAAGAAAAAAATCCAAATGAATTTTGGTTTTTCCAAATAATAAACGGCATGATCTTGAGCGAATCATCCATAATAACTAAGGAGGATAATCCTCAGACTAATCTTTATCGGAGGGTTTCCGGATGAACAACCAGTTTAAGAACCAAGGCATCAATCAACAGTTGAACAAAATCAATCAAACGGCGCAGCAACTCGCCCAACAAGAGCAACAAAACGCACAACAAACCGCTTCTCAAACCTTTGCCAAGCGTGAAACCCAAGCGGCTAATCAGTTGCAACAGTTGCAGCAAAGCGTACAAAATGTAAAAAATCAATTGAACGCAGCCAATACTGCCTTTGGTTCTCAGTACAACACTGAATTTGCTTCCGCAACGAATGTTCAACAAGTGCGTAAGCAAAATCAACAGTCACAACGTAACAAAAACATGGGTGGATTCGGAAACCAAAATCAATAACGAAAAGAGACGGACCTTACATGGTCCGTCTCTTTTATACGCCCTACAGTTTTTCTTTAAAAAAGGCAACAGTTTTTCGCCAAGCATCGGCTTGGGCTCGATAGTTATCTTCAGAAGTACCGCCGGCCTTTAAGTCATACGACCCGTAAACAAACTTCGTTGAGTCGGTTGTTGGCATCCCAGGATATCCTATAGCATGACCTGCCTTCGGATAACGGCAATGTTTAAACGAATGTTTAAATTGACTCCTCCTTAAACGTTCTATCACTTGTTCGCCAAAAAGAGCAGATGGCCATAATTGATCGTCTCCTCCAGATATCACGAGAACCGCGCCATTTATTTTTTCTACCGGGATGAAGGCATCCTCAGACGCCGCTTCGGCATGAACCCTATACCACTCCCGATAACTGATCATTTGACCGGCGTTTCTTTGGTCCATAATCATATTTGTAAGCTTTTTTGATTTTTCTTTATTAAAAGCAAACGGCAAAGGTTTTCCCTTTAAAGACCAAGAAGATGGGGCTTGACCGTTATCGGCTTCACCTAACCCCATATGAACGACCGAACTCGGAACATAAGCGGCGACCGCTTTAATTTTAGGTTCCAGACTCGCTAGTAACAATGCCAATTCCCCGCCTTTCGAAGTTCCTACCAGTCCAATTCTATTGGTATCAACATTCGAGCGGTGCGCAAGCCATTCTAATGCGTTTTGAAAATATTCTAAAGGAATATTCACAAGTTGTGATGGTAGACCTTTCATTCCGAAATAAGCGAGGGAAAAAGCGTTAAAGCCTTTTGCTGCCAAAAGCGCTGCTTGTCCTTCCCGCAATCCCCCTTCTGAGCCTCCCAATACGATGAGCGTTGGCCGCGGTCTTTTGTCACCATGGTGATAAAAAACGCCGACAATCCCGTTTTCTCGAACATCCTCCCGAATCAGTGAAGGTTGAAGCAAATGTCTCGTGACGGTCACAATCTCTTCAACTGCTCCGTTTCTTCTGAGTGTAACGAACGTTTTTAAAGGTTTTAATGGTGTTCTCACACCGTTGTCCTTAAATCTGTCTCGCTTCATGGACCAAAAAAGCCCCATCGCATCTGGTGTGGAATAGGAACCGAGAATCGGCATAGCCTTCGAAAGATCCACCGTTCCGTTAACATCTGCTTGCACCATAACATGTGCCGACCAATAACCCCCGAAATTATCTCTCATCTCGGTGTAGAGCTCAACGGTTTCAAAAGGGTGCAACTGTTTGACTGTCACGGTGATTGGTTCGTCAATGAAACAATCCGTGGGTGTCACCGATAAATGTTTCCCCATGTCACGCCTCCAAGCAGGCCATTTTTTTATCTATTTTACTCCGTACTCCAAATACTGGCAAGTTGTATTTTTATTATTTTTAAAATTCTATCCCTTGTATATTCTTAATATCTGTAATGAACATCGTTTGCTCCGCCGTTAAAAAAAAGGCAACGTGTCGGTGCTTATCGAAATGCAGGAATTTCTCAACCGGAATCGCTACTCCGGAAACCAATATGCTTTTTAAAGCGCTACCCGTTGTCATAAGATTCAAGACTGGTATTAGCCCCGCTTCAAAATACTCCTGCATTTGCTTAGCTAAATCCTCATGGGACGCTAACAATGAATGGAAGGAATCTTTCAAACCTGTTAGCTCCTTTTCATTTTGTGACAACTTCTGATTAAGCACAGAGCGGCTGTCATCAAATAAGGATTTCATCGCCTCCAACTGTGCCTTCTGATTTTTTTCAATCAAGCGAAATTGTTCCCTTTCCTCTTCGAGCTGCTCCTCATACAATTGGTTTATGCGATCAAACTCCGACCGAAACGATTGAATTTCAGTTTTGATATCCTGGATGTCCTTTCTCATCCGAGAATCTTGATGATTTACCCGATCCTCAATGGATTGAAAATGGCGTTCTAAAGCTTTTTCCCATGGCGTCACATCCAATCGGTTGGTAATATTCTCAAGGGCGTGAAACAACTCACGATAATGAGTCTGAATCATTTGCAGCTCTGAAGTGAATTCCGTTTGTTTCTGTTGGATATTTTTCAATACTTCGCGAATCTTTCGTACCTCTTTCGCTCTTTTCTTTTGCGCTGAACGGATTTGTGATATTTTTCGATGATGTTTGTGAAAGGTGTCTATTAATTGCCCCAATTGTTTTTTCTGTCTGTTGAAATGGGGGAGTTCAGATAATAGCGAGTGATTGATGTCAAGATTGATGCGATGCTCAAATGGCTCAAGAGATTCCGAGCGCTTAGCTTTTAGACGAAGGCTTTCTTTATCCTCGCGTTTTCGATAAACAGACCGCGACTTTATGGTTGGGAGCTTTTTCGTTTTACATATCGGTGGCAACAACCCTGATTTATAGTAAATTCGGTTCATAGGCATGACCTCGTTTTTTTAATCTTTCTATAGATGTATGTCTTAACGTGTTGTTGCGGGCCATGTAAAAAGCATTTTGGGCAAAAATAAGCCAATGTCCCTCTTTTAGGGCATTTACATTCTATCAAAAAACCATTTTTGTAAATAATAGGTCATGTCAACTAGTTCGGGTATTTCACGCTTGTATATAATATGTTGACTCCTTTTAAAGGAGGTGAGCATTTTGGCGGCTGCTTTAAGCCCCTTATGTAAAAAACTGCAAACCATTGACCCCAATGAGGAAGTGGATACGCTCGTTGTAGACGGTGCCACCTTAACGACAACAAATTTTGTAAATCTTGATGAAGCTCGAGGTCTAGCAACTTTTTTAACGGATACTGGGGTCACGCTTGTGGATTGCAGGGAGCTCAGCGCGGTGAACTTCGTTAATTAGTCAGACCTTTTAAAAAAGGGGGGTAATCTTATGTCAACACCATCATTAAGTCCGATTTGTCAACAATTGTTAACGACAGACCCGAATACGGCCGTTGATTCCATTGTCGTTGACGGTGCGACGGTCACGGTGACAAACTTTGTGACAGTTGATGAGAAACAAGGTCTTGCCTTTTTCCTCACAGCTACAGGTGTCACCGTTGTAGATTGCAGTGAACTCAGCGCAGTGAACTTCACTTAATGAATAAATATAAAAGGTTGGCTCAATACCCGGGCCGGGTGTAACACCCGGTCCCTTATGAATCAACCTTTTCACGGGTTATTCTTCCTCTTTAATGACCTTCCAGACATCGACAACTTCTCCGTCCGTCTCTTGGTCAACCACAAATGAACCATTGTTATAACGGTCAACATGACGAAGATCACTAATGGCGATTTCTACGGAATGCCCCTTTTCAGTGCGCAAAAGGACATGATCCCCGTCCTCAACGATCAATGCGCCGCGAATTCGGTGCGGTTCTTTTTTAAGTTCGCGGAGCATGACAAAGCCCCGACGTGCGCGTACCGATTTTTCCAAGCTGTTATATATGGACATCTTCTTGACGGACCCTCGGTGGGTGGCCAATAAGAGATCCGGGTTAGCTCCGATTGGGAAGATAAGGCCGCAAACGACATCATCGTCATCCTTGAGGTTAATGGCCTTCACGCCTGCTGCCCGAATACCAATTGGGCTTACTTCATCTTCATCGAACCAGAGACCATAACCATTTCGCGTGACGATCAGTATGTTCATCGTTCCGTCAGTTAAATACGCATTCACTAATTCATCGTTGTCCTTTAATTTGATCGCCACAAGCGGTTTCGAATACCGTTGAGCCTTGTATTGTTCGAGGGCTGTCCGCTTGATCATCCCGCCTTTTGTCAGGCATGTGATGAAATGTTCTGCCGAAAAATCACTGACTTTTACGGCGCTAACAACCGCTTCATCCGCAGCAAGCGGTATGATCTGCGCGATATGTTGTCCAAGTTCTTTCCATTTTTTATCCGGTATTTCATGAACCGGTAAATAAAGATAGTTCCCCTTATTTGTAAACACAAGTAAGTGTTCCGTTGTATTAAGGGTGTCCTGAAAGAGTAGGCGGTCCCCATCTTTCATACCCGTCTCTTCCCCATTTGAGGCTGCATAAGAGCGGAGACTCGCGCGTTTGATGTAACCTTCTTTTGTAAGGGCAACCTTCACATCTTCGGAAGCGACCGTTACTTCAAGGTCAATTTTAATTTCCTCGATCTCTTTTTCAATTTTTGTTCGGCGCGGATCACTATAACGGTCCTTAATTTCTTTTAATTCCTTCTTAATAACGCTAATCAGCTTTTTATCTGATGACAGAATCCCTTCAAGTCTCTTAATCGTAAAATCTAATTCATCTGCTTCTTTTTGTAAAGAAACAATATCGGTATTCGTTAAACGATAAAGTTGCAAAGTCACAATGGCTTCAGCTTGGCGTTCCGTAAAACCAAATTTGGTGGATAAATTCTCTTTGGCATCTTTTTTGTCCTTCGATGCCCGAATCAAGGCAATGATTTCATCGAGGATCGAAACCGCTTTGATCAAGCCTTCAACGATATGGCGGCGGTCACGGGCGTTTTCTAGCTCGTGTTGGGTGCGGCGGGTGATGACCTCTTTCTGATAGTCAATATAAGCCTGAAGGATTTGCTTAAGTCCCATTTGCTTCGGCGCTTTGTTATGAATGGCGACCATATTAAAGTTATAAGTAATTTGCAAATCCGTATTCTTGTAAAAATAATTAAGGATGCCCGACGCATCGGCGTCTTTTTTCAATTCGATGACAATGCGGGTGCCCGTCCTGTCGGTTTCATCGCGGACCTCGGCGACCCCTTCAACTTTGCGGTCAAGCCGGAGTTCCTCCATTTTTTTCACGAGATTCGCCTTATTGACTTCATATGGAAGTTCGGTGATGACGATTTGCTCGCGTCCGCCACGTATCGGCTCAATCGCTGCTTTACCTCGGAGAACCACTTTGCCTTTTCCTGTTTCGTAGGCTTTTCGGACACCGTCAAGGCCTTGGAGTATGCCTCCTGTTGGAAAATCTGGGCCTTTGACGACCTGCATCAGCTCATCAATGGTGCAATGGGGTTGTTCCATAACCAAAATGGCGGCATCAATCACTTCACCAAGATTATGCGGTGGAATCTCTGTCGCGTATCCTGCTGAAATCCCAGTCGAACCGTTGACGAGTAAGTTCGGATATCGCGATGGCAGAACAACGGGTTCCTCTGTCGAATCATCAAAATTCGGAATAAAGTCCACCGTTTCTTTATCGATATCCCGCAGAAGTTCTGATGCGATCGCAGATAACCGCGTCTCCGTATAACGCATGGCGGCCGGTGGATCTCCGTCAAGACTCCCGTTATTGCCGTGCATTTCAATCAGCACATTCCGCACTTTCCAGTCTTGGCTCATGCGCACCATCGCATCATAAACCGAAACATCTCCATGCGGATGGTAGTTGCCGATAACATTCCCAACGGTTTTGGCCGCTTTACGAAACGGCTTATCACTCGTGTTTCCATCCCGGTACATCGCATAAAGAATCCGGCGCTGTACCGGTTTCAGGCCGTCCCGGACATCGGGTAAAGCCCGATCCTGAATGATGTATTTACTGTAAATGCTGAAGCGGTCACCGATGACCTCCTCGAGCGGTAAATCTAAAAGTTTCTCGGTATTAGCCAAGGTTTGCCGCCCCTTCCGTCATCGTAAGATTTTCATTTTCTAATATATTTGTTTCCTCATCGAGCCCGAAAGCGACATGTGATTCAATCCATTTCCTGCGCGGTTCAACTTTATCACCCATAAGGACCGAAACGCGCCGTTCGGCCCTTGCCGCGTCATCGATTTTGACACGTATTAGTGTCCGCGTTTCAGGATTCATGGTCGTCTCCCATAACTGGTCAGCGTTCATTTCGCCGAGGCCCTTATATCTTTGCACCGTATAACCTTTCCCTACTTTTTTGATGGCTGCTTTTAAACCTTTATCATCCCATGCATATTCAATGACTTCTTTGCGGCCACTGCCCTTACTTACCTTGTATAGCGGCGGTAGTGCGATGTAAACCTTCCCCGCTTCAATTAACGGGCGCATATACCGATAAAAGAAAGTTAAAAGCAACACCTGAATATGAGCCCCGTCATTGTCGGCATCCGTCATAATAATGATTTTATTATAGTTCGTGTCTTCAACGTTGAATTCTGGACCAACACCGGCTCCGATCGCATGAATAATGGTATTTATCTCTTCGTTTTTTAAAATATCGCTGAGTTTCGCTTTTTCTGTATTAATGACTTTTCCGCGCAAAGGCAAAACAGCCTGGAAAGAGCGGTCACGCCCTTGCTTGGCACTTCCGCCTGCAGAGTCTCCTTCCACGAGAAACAATTCATTCTTTTGCGGGTTTTTGGATGAGGCCGGCGTCAATTTCCCACTCAAGACGGCTTCTTTTCGCTTACCTTTTTTGCCAGAACGCGCCTCTTCGCGTGCTTTACGGGCCGCTTCCCGGGCTTGTGCGGCCTTTATCGCTTTTCGGATCAGCATGTCGCTGATCGGTGGATTTTCCTCCAAAAAATAAGTTAATTTTTCGGACACGACAGTATCGACCGCAGATCGCGCTTCACTCGTCCCAAGTTTGCCTTTCGTCTGGCCTTCAAATTGCAGGAGGTGCTCCGGTACACGAACGGAAACAATGCCGGTAAATCCTTCGCGAATATCGGAGCCTTCTAAGTTTTTGTCCTTTTCTTTTAAAAGGCCGCTTTTTCGCGCATAGTCGTTGAACACACGGGTCATCGCTGTTTTAAACCCGGATTCGTGAGTGCCGCCATCTTTCGTGCGGACGTTATTAACAAAAGATAATATGTTTTCGGAATAACCGTCATTAAATTGAAAGGCAATGTCCACTTCTATGCCGTTCTGGATGCCTTCAAAAGAAACGACTGGATGCAGCGTATCCTTGTCTTCATTTAGATAATCGATAAAAGCTTCCAGTCCCGTTTCGTAATGATAGGTTTCTTTGACACCCGTGCGCAAATCGTCAAGGGTGATTTTTAATCCTTTGAGTAAAAAAGCCGCTTCCCGCAGCCGCTCGCTTAGAATTTCAAAATTAAAACGGGTCGTGCTGAATATGGATGGGTCCGGTTTAAAATGGATCGTCGTCCCGCTTCCTCGCGCTGTACCAATCTTTTCAAGCGTCGTTACCGGTTTTCCGCCATGTTCAAAGCGCTGCCGATATTTAAAACCATCCCGTGTAATGGTGACGACGAGCCATTCGGATAAAGCATTGACGACCGATGCGCCGACACCGTGCAAACCCCCGGCTGTTTTATAGCCACCCTCACTGCCGAACTTTCCGCCAGCATGGAGCACCGTAAAGATCACTTCCGGTGTTGGTTTGCCCGTTTTATGCATACCCGTCGGCATGCCGCGGCCATGATCCCGAACGCTGATGCTATCATCTTCATGGATGGTGACATAGATTTCATTACCATAGCCGGAGAGCGCTTCGTCAACGGCGTTATCAACAATTTCATAAACCAAGTGATGCAGTCCCCTGGCATCTGTAGAACCTATGTACATTCCAGGGCGTTTTCGGACCGCTTCCAGCCCCTCTAATACCTGTATTGTATCTTCTGTATATGCCGCGTTTGCCATCTCAAAACTCCCTTCCAAACGCCTTCCATCTACTATCATATCAGAACATTTGTTCTTGTAAAGCCCAGTCAAATTTTTTTCAGGTTAAACCCATTAACCGATATGTTTCATATGTTCCACTTTTATACAATGATTCATAACAGTCGTGATCCCTTTGGATTGTAAAAAGTCAAAGGCCTCTTGGTCTTCTAATCCCAGCTGGGCCCAAAATACATCCGCACCAATCGCCACCGTCTCCTTGGCCACTTCCATTAAATATTCAGGTCTTCGAAAGACGTTTACGATATCGACATGTCCCTTTATATCCTTTAAATTTGGGACTGATGGGATGCCGAATACATGGTCGACATTCGGATTAACTGGAATAATGTCATACCCGTGTGTAAGCATATAGTGTGCCACTTCATACGAGGGCTTAGCGGGGTCGGCGGAAAGACCGACGACCGCAATCCGTTTCTTGGTGCGCAAAATATCTTTTATTCCCTCGCTTGTCGGATGGTGAATGGCCATGTGTTAAACCTCTTTTCAAAAAATTCCCTTGTCACTGTATATGACCTTATAAGCGGTAAACGTCTTTATATTTATTCGTTAAATAATCCACCAAGTATTTCGCGTTAAGCGGTTCACCCGTGGCATCTTCCAAAATTTCCGTTGGTGTTTTCAGCGCGCCGTATTGGTGAATGTGTTTAGATAGCCAGCTTAAAATTGGCGCCAAATTCCCCTCGGCCAAGCAATCATCAAAATTCGGCACAGTTTTCAGCATGGCATGTTTGAATTGTGCCGCATATAAATAGCCAAGTGCATAGGATGGAAAATACCCAAAATCTCCTCCCGACCAGTGGATATCCTGTAAAACGCCGTCGCGATCCCGTTCGGGGCGAATGCCGAGATATTCTTCCATTTTTTCATTCCAAACGCCCGGCAAATCTTTCACCTTTAAATCCCCGTTAAACAATCCTTTTTCAATTTCATAACGGACGATAATATGGAGCGGATAAGTGAGTTCATCGGCTTCAATGCGGATGAGAGACGGTCCAGCCACATTAATCGCCCGGTAAAAACTTTCTATGTCGATTTGATCCAACAGCCCACCGGCATAATTTTTTAATGTGTCAAAATGGCGGTGCCAAAAGGGACGGCTGCGGCCAATAAAATTTTCGAAAAACAAGGATTGGGATTCATGGATGCCCATCGAAGTTCCTTCGTAGAGCGGTGTTCCGGCCAGTTCTTTGGAAATATTTTGTTCGTAGAGCGCGTGGCCGCCTTCATGCAAGAGTCCAAAAAGCGCGGATTGAACATCGTTTTCGTTATAGTTCGTTGTCACCCGCACATCACCGGGATTAAGGGTGATTTGGAATGGGTGAAGCGTTTCATCGATGCGACCCGCCTCAAAGTCATAACCGATTTCTTTTAACAGATGTGAACAAAATTCCCGCTGTTTCTCCTTTGGAAAGTACCCGATGAGGAAGTCGTGTTCCGGATCTTCAGCATCTTTAATTTCTTGAACAAGCGGAATAATTTGCCGGCGGAGGTCGTCAAACACCCGGTCGATCGTCTCCGTCGTTACCCCTGGTTCATATTGGTCTAATAAGGCATCATATTTATTTTCCTTATAGCCCCAATAATCGACCATCCGATGTTTAAAATCGATGAGCTTTTCAAGATACGGTTGAAGCATGGAAAAATCAGATTTCTCTTTTGCTTCCGCCCAAACACTTTCTGCTTTTGAGCGAATCATGACATAATTTTTGAATTCATCCGCCGGAATTTTAACAAGTCGGTCATATTCTTTCGCACTTTTTTCCACGGACCGTCGGGTGATTTCCGACAATTCCTTTTGTACGGCCGGCTCGCGTAATTGATCGAGACAAGCTTTCATTTCCGCTGAAGTTGTCAGTTGAAAAACCACTTCAGAGAACGTTCCGATCACTTCCGACCGCCCATCTACCCCTTTTTTTGGGGCACCAGTCCGTAAATCCCAAGCCATTAAGGAAAGGGCTTCTTCATAATGCTTGATCTTTTTGACAAGGTCAAAGTACCGTTTTTCTATATCTTGGATCTTCCCCATTTTTCCCACAACCTTTTTTATGTATTTATGATTCATTTCTTTTAACGGAGGGGAAATTCCTGCTAAATGTCGCCTTTTTTCCGTGGCAGCGGACCAAAAAATTGATAATAATCCGTGCGGATGTTTCCGTTATACAATTTTCGTTTCTTTGACGCTTTTCTGCCGAACAGTTTTTCAAAATTCGGGTGGCTGACAAGAAAATAAAAGGACCATGTATCATATTGAAGCAAAGTCTTACCCATATCTTGATAAAGCCGGCGCACTTCCTCATCCGTCCCGAGCCGTTCACCATATGGAGGATTTCCAACCAATACCCCATATTCTTTGGTCGTTCGAAAATCTTTGACTTGCATTTGTTTAAAAGTAATGAGTTCACTTAGACCGATTTCTTTGGCATTAGCGATCGACAAATCCACCATGCGATGATCGATGTCAAAACCGGAAATATCTAACGGCTGATCGTAATTGGCAAGATCTTCGGCTTCTGTTCGTACCTCGTCCCATACTTTTTTATCGATCCATGGCCAGTTTTCTGAAACAAAATCACGGTTAAAACCAGGGGCAATATTTTGTCCAATCATGGCCGCCTCAATCGGTAAAGTCCCTGAGCCACAAAAAGGATCGACAAATGGCCGGTCAGGCGTCCAGCGCGTGAGATAAATCATCGCGGCTGCCATTGTTTCTTTTAATGGAGCTTTCCCATGGAAATACCGGTAACCGCGCTTATGTAAACCGCTACCGCTTGTATCGATCGACAATGTGGCGACATCTTTTAAAAGCGCCACTTCTATTTTAAATAACGGACCGTCTTCCTTAAACCAATCGATGCGGTATGTCTTCCTTAAACTTTCGACAATGGCTTTCTTAACGATCGCCTGGCAATCCGGGACGCTATAAAGCCCCGACTTAACGGATTTGCCACTGACAGGAAATTCTGCATTAACCGGTAAAAAATCGGCCCATGGAATGGCCTTTGTTCGTTCAAATAATTCCTCAAAACTTGTCGCTGGAAATGACGCGACTTCAATTTTGATGCGGTCGGCTGCTCTTAGCCAAAGGTTCAAGCGTGCCACATCCCGCTCGGTACCGTAAATGGACACTTTTCCGTTTTCCACCGTCACATCGGTGTAACCAAGCTTTTTCACTTCATCAGCCACAATAGCCTCAATACCCATCGCAGCTGTCGCAACGATTTTTAGAGGGGCCGTATTCATGTAAAAACCTCCGGACGCTATTTCTACTCATTTTTTCCATTCATCCCGAAAAAATAAGGCCGCCATTTAGACAGCCCCTTAATCTGAGTATAACATATTGCAACGCGCTTTTGAGTAACATTCATTTCATCGCCATTTTTACTTTGAAAATTTAAAAGCGATCAGCATGTCCAAATGTCGCAAGCATCAAAACCCAGGTCATGATGCTCACTAAAAGTATGTATAATAAAAGCCCTCAAGTCATGAGGGCGTCCGTTCTAGTGTTCACCGCGTTCTATAAGCCATGTTCTGTACCATTGTACTCTTGCGGATTTCTCCTCGTACGCAGGCGGTAATCATCTATCTACGAGCCCGTGGCCCGTCCCTCCTTCCGTTCGTTTCCTTCCAGAGGGTTCCTCTACCAAATTTGAGTTTCTCGCTCGTGGGGTTTACCGCGTTCCACTTCCGCCGTTTCCGACGGAACTTCGTCACTGTGGCACTTTTATAGGTTTACCGCCATATCCGAAGACTTAGGCGGCACACCAGCCGTTAGCCCAGTCAAAACCGGACTACCCTGGCTTATGGTTTCGCCAGGCACGAACACTACGATCATCACAGATCGTGCGAGCATGGACTTTCCTCAACATTCCATGGGAATGCCGCGATTACCCGAACGCGAATGAACACGTCACGATTTATTATTATAACAAGCATCGACCAAATGCTCAACCGGAAATTATTGTAAATCTAGGGAGGCTAGTCATGCAGACGACTGCCGAAGACGTGTTTTTCCAAGTTGGATAAACGTTTTAGAATATCGTAATTGGTTTGTCCTTGTGCAGCAAATGGACGGCGTTTCTCCGATTTATAGTTGCTTAATTCTTGGCGTAGCCGTTGGTTTTCTTGCCTTAACCGTTCAATTTCATTATTTAACGTCTCATAGTCTTTAATAATGATATCTAGAAATTGGTCTACCTCTTCCGGTGAATAACCCCGCAATGACGTTTTAAAATCTTTTTCCAAAATATCTTTGGCGGTTAATTGTGTTAATTTACCATCCATTCTCGTCACCTCAAAAAACCTTAATATTTTTATTTTTTCAGACTGCCTATAGCTTGTCAATGATTTATATCGGTTTATATTACGTTACGATGAAGCCTGTCCACGAATGGATAAATCCAGGAACTATCCTTATATAGATATTACTACTTCTTCTCGCCATCCTCCACTCTAATAACTAGCTGGCAACGAACGATCAAGCCCATTGATCGCTTCATCGCTTCGATATGGACCGATCATTAAAAGCTATTCATGAAAATAAATACGGCACCAATTATGATAAAGAAGAGATAAACAAGAAGTCGTATCATGATGCCTACCCCCTTCTCGAACATCTGTATTAATCATAAGATGTACAGTCATTCGACAAAAGAGGGATTTCTTCAATTTTTAATGACAAATTCACCAATATTTGGTGGCGATTCCTGGCTAATTTTGCGCTTGCCCGGGGAATAAATAACGAGAATTTCCCTTAGGAAACGTTGATTTTTTCCCTTAACCGGTTGAGCCGTTTTTGGATATCCAATTTAACTTTATGTAACCGTTCTGGACTCATGCCTGTTTTTTTCAAAAGCAATTGATGTGCCTTCTCCGCATAGTAGAGAGCCTGTTCGAAATCCTTGGAAAAGTGTTCGTAAAGTTTTGCGCACTCAATCAATACCGCAGGGTCTTCCACCCACGGTTGGCCTGCCAACGTTTTATAAATATCTAAGGCTTCCTTTAGTTTCCCCACTTTTTTTAAACAATCCGCACGCAAGCGAACGAAACGGGCCGTATCAGGTGTCAGAGTTATTGCTTCAACTTGATCGAGCATGTCCAAGGCGGTCGCATATTCGCCCAGAGCGTATGACCATCTTGCCAATGCAAATATTTCGTCGTCATGCGGATCAATGTTGTGAAAATGAATCAGATGTGTCAAATGGCTATAAAGCGATAATAACGTTTTGATGTCGTCCGCATTATGGCGGAAAATCCCTTCAACAAGTGATGCTTTGGGGCTTTTTAAAAATTCAAAGTAGAGAAATGGCGCCATGTGCCCTGGAATATCATTTTGACGGTGAAACCCGAGAATATTTTCTTCCACAACAGAAAGTCGCACGGAATCCCATTGATTTTTCCAAAGCCGGCGGCTCGCATGAAGCAAATCAAAGTGGCCAAATGCCGGAAGATGTGGTACGGCATCACGGACAAAAGCCACTCGCGTTTTCACGCGCGGCCAATCAAAGGCCTTTCCGTTGAATGTGACTAAATTGGACAAATCTTTCACATCAGATAAAAAATGATAATAAAAAGCGGCTTCATGACCAGGTCCCGGTAAAAAATATTGGGTGATGATAAGTTCATCCCCTTGTATCGCCCCGCAGCCAAGAAGAAAAATCATATGCCCCGCACCAGAAGATAACCCCGTCGTTTCCGTATCAAAAAATAATAAGTCCTGAGCGTTTAGACCTTTCGCCGATAATGGATGGCGAATCTGTCCGGTTTGCCAAAGGGAGACCGCTTGAAAAATATCTTTAAGCGGGCGCCTCCCGTGAAGGGCGGTAAGCGGCACACGCGTCTTTCGCACTAAAATCATCTGCTCATCTAACGTTCGCAGCTCTGCGCCTAGCGCATGCGCCGCCTCCTTGACGGCTCGGGTTAAACGGTCATTGGGGGCATGCGGCGATTTTTCCGGGTTCGCCTTTTCCGGCGTATTCAGGTGCTTTTTATACCTTTCCAGTTGTTTTTTAAGAGACATAATGTTTGTCACCTATTAACGTTTTCAGCCATTTTATGATCGTTTGTTTCCCATGCGCCTCGCCCTCAAGGTCTGTGCCGATACAAGACGGGCACCCAGATTCACAGCGGCAGCTTACCGCCATTTGGTAAACTTCCCGAAGTAAGACGTCCATTTTTTCATAAATCCGTTCACTAAGTCCAATGCCGCCAGGATATTTATCGTACAAAAAAATCGTGGCGAGGCCGTTATGAGGGGCCTTAATCATCGGAACAACCTCCAAATCGGACACATCACACATCACAAATAATGGGGCGGCATGTTTTAACAGGTGAGATAGGCCGAGAAGCGCGTTTTCCGCTTCCTTTCTGGCAAATGCCTGTTGATCCTTGAAGGATATCCAAGCTGAAGACGTATGCATTTCTTCCTCCGGTAAATGGATCGGCCCCCAACCGATATTATCATGTGTTTCAAAGCGAATTTTCTTAAACAATGTCGCTTTCGCCCGCACGCTGACATCCCCGTAAGCGCGTTCGATAAGCGCTTCTTCACTGATTTTATCGACTTCCAACACATCAAGTTGAACAGCAAGATTGGCGTCCGTATAATAATTCACATCCACTTTACGGACAAACGCTTTTTTCTCGTCCCAGTCAAGGGTCTCCACTTGATATTGCTCACCTTGATGCATATAAATCGCCTCTTCATGAAGCATCGTCATCGCACCGAAACGATCCATTTCACCAATCACTCTGTTGTGTCCGGTATGGGTTTGGTCAATGATGACGACATTGTCTTGGGCAGCTGAACGCAAGCTGATATTGTTTGCCGGAAAAGCATCATTCATCCAAAACCATCTGCCGCTTGAAAAATGCAACACATCCTGATCGCTGAGGTACGTGCAAATGTCATGGATATCGATGCCATCGAACGTTTCGTGTTCATGAAAAGGGAGTTCATAAGCAGCGCATTTGATATGATCTACCAAAATGATGATGTTATCAGGATTGATGCGGGCTTCCTCGGGATTTCGATGAAAAAAGTAATCCGGATGATGGATGATGTATTGGTCCATCGGATTGGACGTTGCCACAAGGACGATGACGGCTTCATCATCCCGGCGTCCGGCACGGCCGGCTTGTTGCCAAGTGCTCGCGACTGATCCGGGGTATCCGGTGAGAATGCATGCTTCTAATTCGCCAATATCCACGCCAAGCTCCAAGGCATTGGTGCTCACGACCCCTTTAATCTCACCGTTTCTTAAACCACGTTCAATCTCCCGTCGTTCCGAGGGTAAATAACCGCCGCGATAAGCGCGGATCGCCGCTCTTTCCTTCCGTCCGGCATTCATGGATTGTAAATAATTTAGTAAAATTTCCACTCTCGTCCGGCTTCGAGCAAAAACGATCGTTTGCACATCATTTTCTAAGAAGGTTTTCGCCAATTCCCGCACTTCTAGGGAAGCGCTCCTTCGAATATTTAGCGTTTGATTCACGACCGGAGGATTGTAAAAAATAAAATGCTTTTTGACAGAAGGCGCCCCGTTATTGGCAATTAACTTCATGGTGGTTCCCGTCAGATGCTCCGCATGTTCCTTCGGATTGGCGATGGTTGCCGATGTGCAAATGAATGTCGGATGGCTTCCGTAATAAGCCGCAATCCTTTTCAGCCGCCGAATGACATTCGCGACATGGCTGCCAAAAACCCCGCGGTATGTATGCA
>Ga0310828_1000329_pt1 | contig 57261 bp, 56 predicted proteins | sample WT_ome_3_FD_202242 | JGI IMG/M metagenome (GOLD analysis project Ga0310828, IMG submission 202242) | Sorghum-adapted microbial communities enriched on wild type (WT) sorghum from Joint BioEnergy Institute, Emeryville, California, United... ... | reverse complement strand
CAGTACAGCATGAAGTTTTCGATCTGGAATTCAAATTCCGTCATAAAAACACCCCTGCCATTGGTTCTGCTGCAAACCAATAAACAGGGGAAATTGATCGGCATGGATTTTCGATGTTTGTTGGCCTGAAAAATATTGGTCGGTTTCGTCAGAAAATTCACGCAAACCCGAAATCCCTTGTCCCGCCTGGCTTACGACACCTTGTGCTCGATCCGCAGTTTGTCGGCCACCATGGCGATAAATTCGCTGTTGGTCGGCTTCGACTTCGTCACGTTGACGGTGTAGCCGAACAGATGGCTGATGGAGTCGATGTTGCCGCGCGTCCAGGCGACTTCGATGGCGTGGCGAATCGCCCTTTCCACGCGTGATGGTGTCGTCTTGTACTTCTGGGCGATCGCCGGATAGAGCGTTTTGGTAATGGCTCCCAGGATCTCGATATTGTTATACACCATCGTGATCGCTTCACGCAGATATTGATAGCCCTTGATATGGGCGGGTACTCCGATCTCATGAATGATCGAGGTGATGTTCGAATCCAGATTCTTCGACTTGGTGATCGGAACCACCGAGGACTTGACCGCCGCCACGCTGCCGGATGTTCCTCCCCCGCTCACCAGCTGGCGAATCCGGTTCGTCAGCACATCCATGTCAAACGGTTTCAATATGTAATACGATGCACCAAGCTGAACCGCCTTCTGGGTGATATTCTCCTGACCAAACGCCGTCAGCATGATGATCTTCGGGCACGGCTGGAAGTTGCTCGCCTTCATTTGTTCAAGTACGCCCAGTCCGTCCAGATGAGGCATGATGATATCAAGGATCAGGACATCGGGCTGAAGGCCATCCTCGAGCAGACGAATCACTTCATCCCCGTTGTAAGCAACTCCGACTACCTCCATATCCTCCTGGTCAGATATGAATTCCGTCAACAGGCTCGTAAATTCTCGATTGTCATCGGCCAACATTACTTTAATCGTTTGCAACTTCGTTTTCCTCCCCAATCATAAGCTTAGTCACTTATCTTCTTAAGTTTTTCGACATTAACTGTAGAAATCCTCCTGCCACAAAAATTTTCCTTTATTTTTTTCTTGCGACCGTATATAATATTTATTTATGATTTTTTCGTCATTTCTGCATCATGGATTGCATGAATTCGACAAACGTCAGAACCTTTGGCAATCGCGGATCAAATGAAAAACCGGCGACCCTCAGGTCATCCGGCGCGCTGTTCTTCATGACGGTTCAGATATATGCCCGCATCCCGCAGCATCCATTCGATAAAACACCCATAACCGGATAACGGGTCGTTGACAAACACATGGGTAACGGCCCCGACCAGCTTGCCATCCTGGATAATCGGACTTCCGGACATCCCCTGGACGATCCCTCCGGTTGCCTCGATCAGCCTGGGATCCTTCACCTTGATGACCATGCCTTTGGTTTGCGGCGTCGTTTGCTTGACCGCATGCACGATCTCGATATCAAACTCTTCCACCTTCTGACCATTCAGAACGGTCAGGATCTTCGCCGGGCCTTCCTTGACCTCCTCAGCGAAGGCGACCGGGATCGGTTCCTTGAACATGCCATGCTCAGGGTTTTCATTCATCTTGCCGAAGATGCCAAACTCCGTATTTTTCTGTATCGTGCCGAGAACCTTGCCATTTTCAAAGAAATTGGCCCTTTTCTCACCCGGCTCTCCATTCTGGCTCTTGCTGATGCTGGTCACCTGGGTATGAACGATCTCGCCGCTGCCAACCACGATGGGCGTCTGCGTGTCCATATCGGTGATGACATGTCCCAATGCTCCGTACACCCCATGTTCGGGTGCGTAGAACGTCAGCGTCCCCACACCGGCAGCGGAATCACGGATGTACAAGCCCAGGCGGTAGGCGTTCTCCATCACGTCCAGCTCAGGCTTCAGTTCGATCTTGATCCGCTGCTTGCCGCGCATGATCGTCAGCTTCAGGGACCGATTCTCCTTGCCGGCTTCCGCCGTGAGCGTCGATACCATGCCGATGTCCTTCAGCTTCTGCCCATCGATGCTGACGATCCGGTCTCCTGTCCGGATGCCGGCTTCCTGACCGGGCGATACTTTCTTGCCGCCAGTTATGGTCAGCGTATGATGGCCTACGACGAGGACTCCGTCGGATTTCATCTTGACGCCGATGGTCTGACCGCCCGGGATCACCTTCAGTTCCGGCTCGACATGCACCTGGAACGTCTTGAGCGGGATCTTGCCGAACAGTTTCACTTGCACTTGCGTGTCGCCTGCTGTTACGGATTGCAATGATAGCGGATGATTCAGATCCAGGCGGAAAGATTGCTGGGCTTCTCCATTTACCTTGAGGATGTCCGGATGCTCGACATAGACGGATGCCGATACCGGAAGAGAGAAGTGAACTTCCTTGTCCTGTCCGGAGAAGAAACGAAATTCATCAGGCAGCGATGCAAATGTTTGAAACGGAGTGGATAAACTAAAGGCACAGATCGCGATAACGAGCACTAATCCAATCCATCGTCCAGATCTCATGGCACTCAGGATCCCCACGCTCCTTTCTGAGTAGATGCCGAGTTGAATGCGTGAGCCTTTTTGGCGTACCTTTAAGTTAACCCCGCCTCAGTGCTTTTATAACTGAAAATGATGCCACAGTTGCTTGCAACGCTGAATATGAAAAGGACTTGTGCCACCCGATCGGCATGACTGGCGAAAAAAACGAAGAGAGGTTGGAATCCGTCGGCAAGGCTTGACTGACGGATGATCTCCCGCTGACGAGCCCGGCTTCAGCAGCCGGAACTCCGACAAACGTCAACACCGGTCGTCAGCTGCGTCTTGTCGCCTTGATCTGATCGGCCAGCTTCAGCATCTCATCCGCATGCTTCCTGGTCGCCTCGGTGATCTCCGCTCCACCCATGAGGCGCGCGGTCTCCTCGATGCGCCCTTCCCTCGCCAGTTGTTCCACGATCGTGAACGTACGTCCGTCCTTCAGCACCTTCATGATGGAATAATGCTCGTCCCCCATGCTCGCCACCTGAGGCAGATGCGTAACTGCAAACACCTGGCAGGAGCCCGCCAGTTCGGCCAGCTTCTCGGCGATCGCCTGGGCCGCGCGGCCGCTTACGCCCGTATCCACTTCGTCAAACACCAGCACCGGCACCTTGTCGATGCGGGCGAAGATCGTCTTCAGCGCCAGCATGATGCGCGACAGCTCGCCGCCGGAGGCAATCTTCGCCAGCGGGCGCAACGGTTCACCCGGATTCGGGGAGATCAGGAATTCCGCATGATCCCGCCCGTTGCGCGTGAAACTGTCTTCGTTGTCATCACCGGCTGTTCTGAGCTCGACGTAAAACCGGGTGTGCACCATGTGCAGGTCCTTCAGCTGCCGTTCAATCTCCTGCGCCAGGCGATCTCCGGCATTTCTTCTCGCCTCGCTCAGTTGCCGGGCCGCCTGCACCAGCTTGGGTCTCACCTGCTCGATCGCGCGGTGCAGTTCTGCGATCCGTTCATCCTTGTTCTCCATGAGCTCGATCTGCGCCCGTATCTGATCCGCATACGCGAGGATCTCCTCGATTGAGGAGCCGTATTTGCGCTTGAGGGTGGAGATGAGTGCCAGACGATCCTCGATTTCCTCGAGCCGCTCCGGATTGTACTCGATCGAATCGCGATAGTCCCTCGTCTGATAAGCCGCGTCCTCCAGCTGATAATACGCTCCCTGCACCTGCTCCAGGATCGGCCTGAGGGTGCCAGGGTCGAACTGGACGATATCTTCCAGTCGCTTGATCGCTCTGCCCAGACTGTCCAAGGCCCGTCCGTTGGCATACAGGGCATCATACGCATCGGCGACTGCCTGCATCAATTTCTCGGCATTAGCTAGTTTTCGCTTCTCGTCTTCCAGCCATTCGTCCTCTCCGACTTTCAGCCGCGCCGAGTTGATCTCTTCCAATTGAAACTTGTACAGATCCTGCATCTGCAACATCTGCCTGCTCGTCTGCTCCAACTCAGACAGCTCCCGTCTGGCAGCGATGTACTGGTCGTAGAGCTCGAGGTAGGCCTGCTTCAGGGGCGCGATGGTCGATTCATCATAAACGTCCAGCCACTCCAGGTGGCGTTCCGTCTTCAGCAGCGACTGATGCTCATGCTGACCATGGATATTGACCAGCCAGTCGCCCACTTCGCGCAGCATCGTCAGATTGACCATCTGGCCGTTGATGCGGCAGATGCTCTTGCCCTGACTGGTGATCTCCCTGCGGATGATCAGCGGCTCGGACGCATCCGCTTCGATGCCGAGTCCGGCCAGCGTATCCCAGACCGGATGGTTCGGTTCCAGCTCGAACATCGCCTCGATCTCCGCCTTGTTCTCCCCGTGCCGGATCAGCTCCGACGAACCTCTCCCGCCAACCAGAAGGGTGAGCGCGTCGATGACCATCGATTTGCCCGCGCCGGTCTCCCCTGTGAGCACGTGGAATCCATGGCCGAAGCTGACGTGCACATGTTCGATTACCGCCAGATTACGTATCGATAGCTCTGTGATCATCTTCGTCACCTCTATGCCAACATTGCCTTGATGCGGTCCACGATCGCTTCACCCTGGTCCTCCGTCCGGCAGATGAGCAGGATCGTATCGTCGCCGCATATCGTACCGAGCAGCTCCGGCCACTCCATCTGGTCGAGATGCACGCCAACGGCGTTGGCTGTGCCGGGCAAGCATTTCATGACGATCAGATTGCCCGCGCGATCGATGTGTATGAAGTGATCGGTGAGCGCGCGCTTCAGCCGCTGCGACGCCGCGTATTTCTGATCCGCAGGCAGAGCGTATTTGTAATCCCCTTTGCCATCCGGCACCTTGATCAGTTGCAATTCCTTGATATCCCGGGATACGGTAGCCTGCGTGACCGAATAGCCCGCATCGCGCAGAAGATCCACCAGTTCCTCCTGCGTCTTGATGCTGTGGGTGGCGATCAGTTCCTTGATCTTGAAATGCCGTTGAAGCTTCATAGCACCCTCCGCTTATGTATGATCAATGGCTCAGTTGCGAATATGGAAACAGATCTTGTGAATCGCCTTGAGCTCCGGTTCAATATATAACACGCCCGCGAGCTGGTCATAGATGAGCGCATATGGCAGGAAATAATCGCGGAGTCCGCTGCCCGTCCAGTCAACGGGCTTGCGCCGGCGGGCGGTCTTGACCGCGTACACCTCGTCGTCCTTGCGGACGAAGTAATCGATCCACAGGGCGCTTGACAGAAGCTGGCCGTCGGCCTCTATGCTGAGGGAGATCTTGCGTTTGCCTGACATGATCTCGTACCCCGCCGCTTCGAGGAGCGCCGTTTCCTCCGACGGCTCCGGCAACTGGACGTCCTCCAGCTCGAAGGGCAGCTTGTTGCGATACGGCGCGTACAGCCACTTGTGGAAATGATACAGCGCCCAGACAGCAACCACGATGATGATCAGTATCGTGACATACAGATCTGCCGACTCCATGCGATCACCCCAACGTTAATAATTCTAGGCAATACACATATTTCCTTGTCGGCTTCCAAAAAAATGTCAAGCCGCGAGTTCAAGGGACTTCACTACGCCTTACCTCTTCCCCTCAGCCAAACGTCTTTGCCGCTTCCTCCACGGTCTGCGCCGCCAGCTTCGACCAGTCATCGATGCGCATAGGCGCCGGTTCGTCCTGCCAGCGCCAGTAAGCGAGGAACTCGATGTTCCCTTCGCCGCCCGTGATTGGCGAGAACGTCAGGCCGGACAGCTGCAGGCCCAGCTGGTCCGCATAGCCCAGGATCGTGTCGAGCACCTCGCGATGCACCTCCGGATCCCGCACGATCCCGTTCTTCCCGACCTTCTCGCGCCCCGCCTCAAATTGCGGTTTGATCAGGGCAACGATGCCGGCTGGCCGGGCCAGCAGCTGGAGGAGCGGCGGCAGGATGATCCTGAGCGAGATGAAGGAGACGTCGATGGACGCAAAGTTTGGCGCCGGCCCTTGCAGGTCCTCCGGCTTCATGTAGCGGAAGTTGGTCCGCTCCATCACGCGGACGCGCTCGTCCTGACGCAGCGACCAATCGAGCTGGTTGTATCCGACATCGATCGCATAGACATAGGAGGCTCCGTGTTGCAGCGCACAATCCGTGAATCCGCCCGTCGATGCGCCGATATCCAGCATCACCGCACCCGTCACGTCGATCCCGAATGTGCGCAGCGCCTTCTCCAGCTTGAGCCCTCCTCTTGAGACATAAGGGTGAACGGCCCCTTTCACGCTGATCCTCGCATCCCGCTTCAGCTTCATCCCGGGCTTGTCAACCGGCTGATCGTCCGCGTAGACGATGCCCGCCATGATGGCCGCCTTGGCCTTTTCGCGGGAAGGGAAATATCCTTGCTCCACCAGAAGTATATCAGCACGTTCCTTCAAATTGGTCATGGTAATCTCCTATACCTTGTGATGAACTGTTCATCTCGACGCTCTCCAAGCGGAGCATATCGGGAACAGTATACCATCATCATCATAATGAAAAAAAGGCCGCCAGCTCAAGTCAGAGCCGCGACCGTTTCGTTCATGCGATCACACGATCCTGTTCCTGTTATTAGATCCCGCAATCGTTCGCTCGCCTCAATCCGCCGCCAGGCGCGCCGTCATCCCCGAGCGGCGGCGCGGGCGCGCGATGTCGCGCACGCGTTCGACGATGTTGTCGACCGTAAGCCCCACCTCAGCCCGTTGCTCCTTGATGCTGCCGTGCTCGATGAATTGGTCCGGAATGCCCATCAGCCTGACGCGCGGCATCACTGCGGCATGCTCCGCATAATACTCCAGCACCGCGCTGCCGAGACCGCCCGCCTGCGCGGCCTCCTCCACGACCAGCATCGGCAAGCCTTGCCCGGCGAGCTCATCCAGCATCCGCACATCCATCGGCTTGATGAACCGGGCATTGATGACCCGAGCATGAATGCGCTCGGTCCTGAGCTTCGCCGCCGCTTCCCGTGCCAGCTGCACCATGGGACCGATGGCGATGATCGCCGCATCCTGGCCATCCTCGATCGTCTCCCACGAGCCGATCGGGATCGCCTTGAGTTCTTGATCCAGAGGCACGCCAAGCGCATTCATCCTCGGATAGCGGAAAGCGATCGGCCCGCCGTTATAGTCGATCGCCGTCTTCACCATATGCCGAAGCTCATTCTCGTCCTTCGGCATCATCAGCACCATATTGGGCACATGGCGGATATAGGCGATATCGTAAACGCCCTGATGGGTCTCCCCGTCCGCGCCGACGAACCCTGCCCGGTCGATGGCGAAGATGACGTTCAGATTCTGACGCGCCACATCATGCACAAGCTGATCATATCCGCGCTGCAGGAAGGTGGAATACACGCCAAACACCGGCTTCATCCCGGCATCGGCCAGCGCTCCGCACAAGGTCGTGGCGTGCTGCTCGGCGATGCCGACGTCGATCAGCCGATCCGGGAAGCGTTCTCCGAACTTGCTGAGGGAGGTCCCTGGCGCCATCGCCGCCGTCACCGCCACGATGCGCGGGTCGCGCTCGCCCAGCTCGGTCAGGGTCTCGGCGAATATATCCGAGAACGAAAGCATTCCGGAGCCCTGCAGCAATTCCCCGGATTCGATCTTGTATGGAGTGATGCCATGCCACAAGGACGAGTCTTTCTCCGCAGGCTTGTAGCCCTTGCCCTTCACCGTGATGACATGGATCAGGCTTGGTCCGTCCACCTGATCCGCCTGCTGCAGCGTGTCCAGCAGAAGCGGTATGTTGTGACCGTCGATCGGACCGAAGTACGTGTAGCCGAGCTCCTCGAACAGCACCCCGTCCACCAGCATATATTTCAGGCTGTCCTTCAGTCTCTCGATCGTCTTCGCCAGGGTGCCGCCGATCGCCGGAATCCTCTTCAGGATCTGCTCCACTTCTTCCTTGGCCTTGCGATAATGCTTGCCTGAACGGATCTTGCCCAGATAGTTATGGATCGCGCCCACGTTCTGGGAGATCGACATCTCGTTGTCGTTCAGGATGACCATCAGTTTCTTCTTCTCATGTCCGATATGGTTGAGCGCCTCAAAGGCCATCCCGCCGGTCATCGCCCCATCGCCGATCACCGCCGCGATGCGGAAGTTCTCGCCCTGATAATCGCGGGCCATCGCCATCCCCATCGCCGCCGACAGCGACGTGGAACTGTGTCCGGCCTCCCACACGTCATGGATGCTTTCGCTGCGCTTGATGTAGCCGCACAGACCCTTGTATTTCTTGAGCGTGTCGAAACGGTCTCTTCTCCCTGTCAGAATCTTGTGAACATAGGATTGATGACCCACATCGAAGATGATCTTGTCATGAGGACTGTTCAGGTAATAATGCAGGGCGATCGTCAGTTCAACGACGCCGAGATTGGGGGCAAGGTGGCCGCCGGTGACCGACAGCTTCTCGATCAGGAATTGCCGAATCTCTGCTGCCAGTTCATTCAGTTGCCCGACTGTCAGAGCCTTGAGATCGTCAGGTTGGTTGATTCGTTCGAGCAGCATGCTTCTTCCCCCGCTTTCCTGCTTTGGATCGTTTGCCGTTCTTGATGATGCGTATATTTAGTCTGCTCTCCAGGAAATAAAAAAATTTGCCGATGATCAGCACGATCTTCGTCGAATTGTTGATCGCCAGCGACTTGCCAAGCGCCTTGCCGCCGACCGTCAGCGCCGAGACAAGACCGGCGAATATGACATTGACCACCGTGCTGGTCATGTTGCTGCTAACCGAAAGCGACGTCAGCAGCTCCAGGACCACAAACGTCGCGGCGGCGCCGCTGACGATCCCGGAGATGTCGCCGATGACATCGTTGCAGAAGTTGGAAACCCGGTCCGCGTTGCGCAGGAGGTAGATCGCATGCCTCGCACCTCGCACCCGCTCCGATCCCATCGCATGGAACGGCTTCTCATCGGCGGAGGTTACGGCGATTCCGACAATATCAAAAAGAATGCCGATCATGACAAGAAACAGCACGACCAGCATTCCCAGCGCCCAATTCAGGCCGTTGAGCAGCGTATTTGAAGCCACCGAGAACAACACCGCCAGGACAAATGTCAGAACCGATATAAAAATGCACCATCTGATGGCGTGTTTCCAGGAAAATTTCATTGCATGCTCCTAATCGCCAAGAAATACCCGTCTGCCGCCGGAACCATCAGGTCCCCGACGTCAGTCTGATATTTCTTATGTAATTTCAACTGGAGTGGCAGCTTCCTGGGTAAACACTGTGGCTTAGGTCCAGTAGGTTTTCCCAAGCGACAACCTCCGCGTCGCCGCAGAGGGGGTTTCCCATTACCATCGCCTTGATGGTGTCTCCGACCATCAGACTGGATTACCACTTAGTCCACACTATAATCCCCAGGAAGCCTCAGGGCTCTGAACAGTCTAGGAGTTTTCCTCGACAGCCTTGAACCATTCTTTAGCCTCTTTTGCAAAACAGATTTCATATAGCATCCGGCTGGACGTTTTTTGGCCGAAAAACGTCCCTCCTACCATCTATAATCCCTTCTGTTTCACTCAAGGCAGGCTACACTGCATACAAGCCTCCTGATGCTTTCGCTATGGAAACGAAAATAAGACCATTCGGCTCGCAATTGCAGGTTCATACCCCAAACCGTAGCCATGCGCCAGCAAGCTGTTGCAACGGCCACGAATTTGGGCCTCCGCGGAAGCAGGGTCAACGCCCACATGCCATTGTGGATCGCCCTACAACCTTAACTCCCAGCATCAGCCCCCGACTGGGCGTCGAAAGCCAACACAAGGAACTTCATCGATGTGCCCTTTGGCGAATTTTTAGGCCCGCCTTCAGAAATGGTAGGCTGACTAGAATACTGCGCCACTCGCATTCATGTAACGATATTGTAACATACTGATTCCGCGTTCTCAATGGAGGCTTAGGCCCGCAAATGGCGACAAGTGGTGTCTGGCGGCGTTGGGAGCCGTTCATATCAAAAAAACAGCAAAAAGATGGTGCTTGGTCGCCAAAACATGCGAAAGCGAGGTGTAGCGAGGTTGAGAGGTGTGGCAGCTGCCACAGGAGGCCGGTCCGGATCGCCATGCGGGGCAATCTGGACTAGCCGGGCGGAGCCTGTGACAGCAAGGGTAACCGGAGTTGTCAATGATCCCGATCCAGCAGGTAATCCGCCAGTTCGAGCAGGATGCCGGGATCGGGGAGATGGCCCGCGAGCAGCGCGGCCTTGCCTTCTTCCGTCAGTTCTTTCACCTTGGCGCGGGAGGCTTCGAGCCCCACGAAATAGGGATACGTGACCTTGGCCTGCTTCTCGTCGGCGTTCGTACGCTTGCCCAGCTTCTGCTCATCTCCGATGACGTCGAGGATATCATCCTGGATCTGGAAGGCGAGGCCGATCGCGCGACCGTACCGCTCCAATGCTACCAGCTGTCCGGGATCCGCGCCTGCCGCACGGCCGCCTGCCTTGAGCGAGCAGACGAGCAGATCGCTCGTCTTGTGCTGATGGATATACATCAGACCATCGAGCGTCGTCTCCCCCTGTTCGCCGAGCATATCAGCAGCCTGGCCTCCCACCATGCCGGAGACGCCCGCATACAGGCTCAGATCTTCGATGATCGCCAGCACCACCTCCGCGGGGACGCCGCGCTCGCGAAGCCGCGAAGCGGCATAGAAGGCGTGCGTGAGCAGGCCGTCCCCCGCGAGGATCGCCATCGCTTCACCGAATACCTTGTGATTGGTCAGCTTGCCGCGCCGATAGTCATCGTCGTCCATCGCCGGCAGGTCATCGTGGATGAGCGAGTAAGTATGAACGAGCTCGACGGCGCATGCCGCCGGCATGACCGCCATCACATCGCCGCCCACAGCCAGCGCGGCGGCCAGCGTCATCAGCGGACGCAACCGCTTGCCGCCGGACATCAGCGAATAGGCGATCGATTCCCTCAGCTTGTCCGGCACCTCCCACTCAGCGGGGATGATGCGTTCAAGCTCCTGTTCGATGAGCGGTGTATAGGTGCTCATAAAGCTGTGCAAGGTCGTCATGCGTGTCTAGTAGTCTCCCTTCTCCTCTGCAAGCGGCGCAAAGGCCTTGCGCGTCAGTCCGTTCTCGTCCTCCATCAGCATCTCGATCCGCCGCTCGACCTGCTCCAGCTTCTGCGAGCAATATTGCGACAGCCTCATGCCCTCCTGGAACAGATCGATCGCTTCCTCCAGCGGCACATCCCCGCTCTCCAGCCGCGTCACGATCTTCTCCAGCTTCTCGATCGCCGCCTCGAAGCTCTCCGGCATCTGTTGTTCCGTCATCTTGCTTCCTCCCCTTTCATCGACCATACCTGACAATCCAGACGTCCGTCGCGGACGCGAACCTTGACGATATCTCCAGGCTGCACCTGGGTGATGGATGTGATCACCGCATCCTCCTGCTCGTTGTAGACGACGCTGTATCCGCGCTCCATCACCTTCAGCGGGCTGAGCGCATCCAGCTGCCGGATGAGCGCCGCGAACTGTTGCCTGGACTGAACGCTGCGGCTGCGCATCGCCTGCGTCAGCTGCCGCACCTTGGATGCGAGATCCTTCTTCGTATATTCAATCTTCGTGCGCGGATCATGGCGAAGCAGCCGGTGCTCCAGCGACAGCCTGCGCTCGCGCCGGCGTGCGACCTGCGAGGATGCCGCATATTCCAACTGCTGCGTCAGGCGGTCGAGCCGCTCCGCCGATTCGAGCAAGTATTTGCGCGGATGGACGAAATACGGCGACCGCCTGAGCCGCTCCAGCGTCTCCCGCTTCTTCTGCAGCGTGGAGCGAAGCGCCCGGTACAGCCGCTGCTCGTGATAGGCGAGCTGCTGCTTCAGCTCAAGATGATGAGGAACGCTCAGCTCCGCCGCGGCCGTTGGCGTCGCCGCCCTGAGGTCAGCGACGAAGTCGGCGATGGTGAAGTCCGTCTCATGGCCGACCGCGCTGATGACGGGAATCCTTGATGCCGCGATGGCGCGGGCAACCGCCTCTTCATTAAACGCCCACAGTTCCTCCAGCGAGCCGCCGCCTCTGCCCACGATCAGCACATCAACCTCATCCAGGCGGTTCATCGTCTCGATCGCGCGAACGATCGACGGCACCGCATGCACTCCCTGCACCGCAACCGGGCAGAGCAGCACCGGCGTGGCAGGGCTGCGCCGCTGCAGCGTGGTGATGATATCGCGGATCGCCGCTCCCGTCGGCGAGGTGATGACCCCGACCGCCCTGGGAAAGCGCGGGATCGGGCGCTTGCGCGACTCGGCGAACAGCCCCTCCGCCGCCAGCTTCTGCTTCAGCTGCTCGAAGGCCAGATACAGATTGCCGATGCCGTCCGGCTGCATCTCCGAGACATAGAATTGATAGGCGCCATCCCGCTCATAGATGGAGATCGAGCCGCTGGCCAGTACCCGCGTGCCCTCCCGCGGGATAAAGCCCAGGCGCTGATTGGCCGAGGCGAACATGACGCATCTCAGCCTGCTCTCCTCGTCCTTCAGCGTAAAGTACATATGACCGCTGGAATGATGCTTGAAGTTGGAGATTTCCCCGCGCACCCAGACGTTCCTCAGCAACTCGTCCGATTCGAGCTTCATCTTGATATAGCGATTCAGCTGCTTGATCGTCAGTATCCTGTTCTCGGGTGGCCCGGCTTGTGTCAGACTCCCCACAGCGACGCTCCTTTCCCCGATGGTCATGTGTCCGCCGCAGCAGACCAAACGGCTGTGAGCAGGATGACCCTTGCGTCCCTGCCGTGTCTGCGACGGTGATCCTTGTGCATCACGCGCTTCGTTCGGCCGATCTCAGCGTGTTGAGCAGCAGCATCGTGATCGTCATCGGCCCGACACCGCCCGGCACAGGCGTGATGTAGCTAGCCGTCTCCAGCACGTCGTCATAATCGACGTCACCGGCCAGCCTGCCGTCAGGCAGCCGGTTGACGCCCACATCGATGACCACCGCTCCCGGCTTCACGTGCTCCCGCTTGATCATCTTCGCCCTGCCGACGGCGGCAACCAGCACGTCCGCCTGCCTGGTGATCGCGGCAAGATCCGGCGTCCGGGAATGGCAGATCGTCACCGTAGCATGCTCCTGCAAGAGCAGCATCGCCACCGGCTTGCCGACGATGTTGCTCCGGCCCACGACGACCGCATGCTTGCCGACCAGATCGATGCCTGTCCGCTTGATGAGCTCGATGATGCCAGCCGGCGTGCAGGGCAGGAAGCACTCGTCGCCGATCACCATGTTGCCGACGCTCACCGGGTGGAAGCCGTCCACATCCTTCTCCGGCGGGATCGCGGCGATCACCGCCTTCTCATCGATATGCTTCGGCAGCGGCAGCTGCACGAGGATGCCGTGGATCCGCCTGTTTGCCGCCAGCTCCGCGATCAGGGCGAGCAGCTCGTCCTGCGTCGTCGCCTCCGGCAGGCGATGCACCTCGGAATACATGCCGACGCTGATGCAGGCTTTCTCCTTGTTGCGCACATAGACCTGAGAAGCCGGATCCTCGCCGACCAGCACGACGGCCAGGCCTGGCTGTATGCCGCGCTCCTCGATCAATTTCGCGGTCTGCCGCTTGATGTCCTCGCGGATGTCCGCCGCGGTTTGCTTTCCATCGATTACCTGTGCAGGCACTGTCTTTCCCCTCCCACTTATGTATGACGTGCCTTGAGCTCGTCCAGTTCCTTGAACATCTTGCCCAGGACACCGTTGACAAATTTGCCCGAATCCTCTGTGCCGAACCACTTGGCCAGTTCGATCGCTTCGTTGATCGCAACCTTCGGCGGCACATCATCCTGATAGATCATCTCATAGACCGCCAGCCTGAGGATCTGCAGGTCAACCTTGGAGAGCCTCTCCACCTTCCACCCCTTCAGATACCCTTCAAGCATCCGGTCAATGTCCTTCAATCGCGAGTGCGTACCCACCACAAGTTGGTTCACATACGGTTTGATCTCGGCGAGATCTCCAGGAGGCACGGGAGTCTCCCGCTCGGTGGAGGCTTCCTCCAGCACCATGGCGATCGATTCCTGAGGCGCGACCTCATTCATCGCCATATTGTACAAGCATTGAATCGCCAACTCACGAGCCAGCCTTCGCTTCATGTTGCTTCCTCCTAAATGATAGCAATCGTACCCCTATTATACGTCAAGGGCACGCATTCCCAAACAGAAAAAATTCCTCTGTCAGCGAGGTGGCTGCAGAGGTTATCACTTGAACAATCGCCATCTGTCTGTGATCCATCGGTAGATCGGCTCCCAATTCACCACCTGCTCGCCGGCATCGATCTTCCGGCCGATGTAGTAGCCGACGAGGATGATGAAGCCGAACACCAGCATATCCCAGAATCCGAAAAACAAATAGATGACCGCCAGGACCAGTCCGCACAGAACGCCTATGGTCTTCGCCCTGTGCTTCTCCCACAGTTCCTTCCACATCGGGTGTATCACCCCTATTCAACCCGGCTCTTGAACGTCTGTGTCTGGATGATGTTCGCGATGAACACGTTGACGCTCGTCACGGGTACGCCAGCGATGTCCTCGACATGCGCCTTCACCACGCGTTGTACTTCCTCCGTAAGGGCAGGAATGGACACTTCCCCGTCTATGACAGCGCGGATCCGGATGATCAGTCCGGCTTGTCCAACCTGGATCCTCGCCTTGATATCCTTGATGCCGTTCACGCGGGCCGCCGCCTTCAGCGACAGGTTCTCGATCGTCTCCAGCGAGATGCTGATGTCCCCGAAGTCCGTTCGCTGCTCAATGGACGGAGGCTTGCCGGAGCCAGCCGCGATGCTGATATAGAAGAAGCGCACGCTGATCAGGAAGAGCAGCGCCGATACGATCGCCACCGTGATGCTGACCGGGCCGCGTTCGGTGAGCAGATCCACCACATCCTTGGGCACCCACGGCTGCACCAGACCGACGCACACGATCAGCAGGAAGACCAGGCTCAGTCCGATGATCAGGCTGTACAGAAACAGGAAGATACGGTCAAATACTCTTACCATATAGGCTTGCCCTCCCTATAGCAAAGGAAATCCCCCTGGTTTAGAGGGGGTGATCAAGCTGTACCTTGATTATTTAACGCGTTGATGAGTTGAAGTCTCTTCCTCCGTCGTCTTGTCCTGCGATGGGAAATGAACACCATGGATATGTACGTTCACTTCCACCACATCCAGACCGGTCATGGATTCGATCGCATGCTTCACATTCTGCTGAATGGAGGCCGCTACTTCCGGGATTCGATATCCGAACTTGATCTGAATCGAAACATCCACCGCAGCCTCACGCTGACCTACCTCGACCTTGACGCCTTTGGACAGATTCTTGCGACCAAGGAGCTCCGCAATATCACCAACAAAACCGCCGCTCATGCCAGCTACGCCATCCACTTCAATGGCTGCCAAACCTGCAATGATCTCGATGACTTCGGGAGCGATTTGAATACTGCCTAATTCGGTTTGCTCATAATCAGGGGCTATCGTATTCATCGCTTTCACCTCCCTGTGCTCGTTATGCTTGCACAAGCCGCAGCAAGCGTGGCTTGTTCTGTATTATTAATATATCACTCGATGCAAATTATGACAAACATCCGTGAGCCCGGCTATTCCTGCACCGGTTCATCCAGCGAATGCTCGTCGAGGAACTTGATGTCAAAGTCGCCGCGGATGAACTTCGGATGATTCAGCACCTTCAGATGGAACGGGATCGTCGTATGCACGCCCTCGATCTCAAATTCGCCGAGCGCGCGCTTCATCCGGTCGATCGCCTCCTGACGATCCCGGCCCCAGACGATCAGCTTCGCGACCATCGAGTCGTAATGCGGCGGGATCGTATAACCCGGGTATACGGCGCTGTCGACGCGCACACCCGTCCCGCCCGGCGGCAGGTAATACTCCACCAGACCGGGAGAAGGCAGGAAGCCCTTGTCCGGATTCTCCGCGTTGATCCGGCATTCGATCGACCAACCGTTGAAGGTGACGTCCTCCTGGGTGAACGACAGCGGCTCGCCAGCCGCGACGCGGATCATCTCCTTGATGATGTCGATATTGGTGATCATCTCGGTCACCGGATGCTCGACCTGGATGCGCGTATTCATCTCCATGAAGTAGAAATTGCCGTTGGGTCCGAGCAGGAACTCCAGCGTGCCGGCGCCGGAATACTCGACGGCTCTCGCCGCGCGCACCGCGGCTTCGCCCATTCGCCGGCGGATCTCCGGCGTCAGCACAGGGCATGGCGCTTCCTCGATCAGCTTCTGCCTGCGGCGCTGGATCGAGCAATCGCGCTCTCCCAGATGGACGACGTTGCCATGCTTGTCCGCGAGGATCTGCACCTCCACGTGCTTCATGCCGGTCAGGTATTTCTCCAGATAGACGCCGGCATTGCCGAACGCCTTCTGCGCTTCCTGCTGCGCGCTGATGATCTGGCGAATGAGCGCCTCCTCGTCCTCGGCGATGCGGATGCCCTTGCCTCCTCCGCCCGCGGTCGCCTTGATGAGCACCGGATAGCCGATCTCCCTGGCGATGCGGATCGCCTCGTCCATATCCTCCACCAGCCCGTCGGAGCCCGGTATGACCGGCACGCCGGCGTTCTTCATCGTCTGCTTGGCGACGGACTTGTCACCCATCTTGCTGATCGCCGACGGCGATGGACCGATGAAGGTGATGTTGCAGGATTCGCAGATTTCGGCGAAGTCCGCATTCTCCGCGAGGAATCCATAGCCGGGATGAATAGCGTCCGCCTCCGTCAGGGTGGCGACGCTCATGATGTTGGTATAGTTCAGATAGCTGTCCTTGGACTGCGTCGGACCTATGCAATAGGCTTCATCAGCCATGCGGACGTGCAGCGCATCGCGATCCGCTTCCGAGAATACCGCGACGGTGAAGATGCCCATCTCCTTGCAGGCGCGGATGATCCTTACGGCGATCTCGCCGCGGTTCGCGACAAGTACTTTGTGAAATGGCATATCGAACCTCCTGAAAGGATTCAGATCTATTCCTTCCTTACAAGAAACAACGGTTGGCCGTATTCGACCAGCTGCCCGTTCTCGACGAGAATCTCCACGATCTCGCCCTTCACTTCAGCCTCGATCTCGTTCATCAGCTTCATCGCTTCCACGATGCAGACGACCGTCTTCTCATTCACCTTGCTGCCCACTCGCACGAACGGCTCAGCACCTGGCGCCGGCGCCGCATAGAAGGTGCCGACCATCGGCGACTGGATCGCGTGGAGATTCTCCCTGTTGCGCGTGTCCGTCTGCTCTTCGGCAGGAGCCTGAACGGCAGGCTGGGGCGCCGGGGAAGACAGCTGCGGCATATATTGCGGTTGGTTAAACAGCGTGTTCGCTGCCGGAACGGAATTGATCAGCACGGACTCCGTCCGGTTCGGCTTGCGGATCGCGATCCGCGTGCCCTCGTTCTCAATCTCCAGTTCATGGATCGAGGTTTGATCAACCAGCTTGATCAGATCCTTGATTTCACTCAGCTTAAACAAGAAAACTCAACTCCTTATAGAGGCTTGTCCCTCAGCTGCGGCAACATGACAAGCGATTCAAGCCGCTGGCATGCGTCAGACGGCATGATGATCCGGCTCGCTCCAGGCCCGGCGGGACCTGGGCATCAGCTTCATGCTCTCCAGCCGCCCGGGCTTGAGGTTCTCCTGCCCCAGGCAGACCGGGTTAACCGCACTGCTGGTATTATATCATAACAATGGAAACACGCGAAGTTTATTATAACGCACTTTCATCCCTCATTTCATCTCTTTTTTGCGGAATGCCCAGCGTCCGGAAGCGCCCCGGCCGGCGCTTCCCGAGCCGCGCACGAAGGGTACCTTCAGCCGCGGCCGAAGATACCCCTACGATCAGATGCGCATCGCTTATCGCGTCTCTCTTGTTCAAGGACAAGCCGGTTAATGGACAATTGACACAAACACGTCCCGCGCGCTTACGCCAAGCTGCTCGGCCACCGTCTCGATGATGCTGACCGCCTGGCTCTTCTCCATGCTGTCCGCCATCACCTGCACGTGCCACTGCCCGTTGCTCTCCTCGATGATCGCATTGCCGTATTGCTGCATCAGCTGTTCCTCCAGGCTCTGGATGATGTTATACTGCTCCTCCAGCATGTAGTGCTCCGCATACGCCTGCGAGATCGCCTCCGTCGACTGGGACGGGTCCGTGACGACGCGGTACAGCTCGTCGAATCGCTTCTTCAGCTCCTCATCCCGCGCGAACTGCATCGCATCGAAGCGCTCCGAGGCCTTGGCGCTGGCCTGCATGCTCTCCACTTCGGCGAGGATTTCCTCATCTGTCAGCGTGAACACATCATCGGCGAATTGCGAATCGTAGGTGGCGCCGAGATCATCGGAAGCCGTCTTGTCCTTGCTGCCGTTGGCGGCCAGATCGTCCACCCGGTTGAGGTCATCGGTAAACAGGTAATAGGCAGACAGCACCACCATCAAGCTGAGCATCGACACAAGCCAAATTTTCTGTCTTCTCGAATTCATCACATTTCCTCCTCACAGTATCGATTGAAAGATTCATCTATCATCACTCAACGTCTGTACACTCAGGTCTTCCGCGGCAGAATCGAGATGCGCGTTGGCGAGACGCCCAAACCCCGCTGCACGGCTTCCGCCAGCATCTGCTTGACGACGGAATTTTCCGCGCCATTGGCCACGATGATCACGCCGCGAATCTGCGGCTTGATCAGCTTGAGGATTATCGGCTTGCTTTGGCCGGAAACCGTGTAGAGCGCGATCGTGCCGTCTCTGGTCACGCTGGTGATATGGCGCTGCGCGCCGTTTCCATCCCGTTCGTTCGTCTCCTGCTCCGATTCGTGCATATCCCGGTATACGATGCTCTCTTCCGTAGACTCGATCGTCACCATCACATCCACGTTGCCGACGCCGACGATCTTCTCGAGGATCTCGCGCAATCTGGATTCATACAATCGTTCATAGGCGTCAAAGGGATTGTCTGAAGACTCCGCGTGCCGGAACACCTCCTGATCCCCCCCGGCAACTGGCGCCGGATCCGGCTCCGGATCGATCGTCTCCACGCGCAGGAAAGAGTTCAGGATCATCAGGGCTGCGCCGATGAGCCCCATCACGATCAGCCACTGAAAGGTCCTCACCCGTTTCTGGCCATTAGCGCCCCCGCCCAGCTTGCTTTCCAGCCATTTCAGCAGATTAGCCAATCTTTCCTCACCTCCTTAGCGGGTCGCTTCATGAAACGTGATCCTGTCGGGCGCAACCTCCCAGACCTTGCTGATCCGTTCGCGGATCTCCGCTCTCACCTCCGGCTCGATGACCTGCGCGGATGTACGCTGCATCGCCTCTGCGGGCACTGATGGCTGCGGCGAGGATCCGCCCAGATCGATGTTGATCACGACCGGCTCGACCCTGGCGATCGGCCCCTTCGACCCACCGGAACGCCCGCCTTCGGCAGGCAGACCGGTGCGGTCTGTGCGGGTTTCCTGCTCATCGGCGCCCGCATAGACGTGGATCTCCCGGATGTTCGCGTGACCCGCGGGATCCAGCCCGACGGTCACCTCGACTTCCGCAACCTGCGTGAAGCCTTGCTCCAGCAGATCCTGCCTCATCATGTCCGCCAGCCTGCTCTCCACCCAGACGAGCGTCTGTTGCTCACTGGCCTGGCGAAGCCGGGCGGCATCCTCCTCGATCTCCCGCCGGGATGCCATGGCTGTTTCGGTCCCCCGGGGTGAACTCCAGCTGTCGATCCTCGCTCCGATCTCCAGCAGATGGTCGTCCGATCTGAGCAACGACAGGATCGGCGAGAGGATCGTCAGCAGGATAAACAGGCTGACGACGACCTTGATGTAGCGCTTCATCATGTTGTTCGGCAGCAGCATGTCGACGATCACGGCGAACAGGACGACCAGCACGATCTCTCGCAGCCATCCGGACAGCCATTGGATCATCTCCCCATTCCTCCTCTCCCGACAGCTTCATCGCAGCATGACGGTCACATTGCCAAGCGTGATCATGATCGTCACCGCCAGGAAGAACATGAGCCCGACCGAAGCCAGCGCCGCGAACACATAGATCATGCTCTTGCCGATCGTCTGCAGGCAGGTGACGATGGGGCTGTCGCCGAGCGGCTGCATGATCGCCGCCGACAGGTTGTAGATCAGGGCCAGCGTCAGGATCTTGATCGCCGGGAAGGCGCACAGCAGGACGATGATGATGACGCCGACGATGCCGACGGCATTTTTGACCAGCAGCGAAGCGCTGATCACGGTGTCGGCGGCATCCGAGAACATCCGGCCGACGACCGGCACGAAATTGCCCGTGATATATTTGGCTGTGCGAATCGTGACGCCATCCGTCACCGCGCTCGTCGCTCCCTGCACCGAGATGACGCCTAGGAACACCGTGAGGAAAGCGCCGAGCAAGGCGACGCTCGCGCTCCGCAGGAAGTTCGCGAGGTGCGTCACCTGGTATTTGTCTGACAGGGAGCTGACGATATGCAGCACGGCCGAGAAGAACAGCAGCGGGAAGACGATGACATGGATCAGGGTTCCCACCGCATGGATCATGAAGATGATGAGCGGATGCATGATCGATACCGAGACGAGATTGCCCATCGCCGCGAGCATGGTCAGGAGGAGCGGCACCATCGCCACCATGAAGTCGATCATGTCCTCGATCGCTTCCCGCGCGTAGCCGATCGCCACATGGAAGCTGTTGACCGCCAGCACGATCAGCACGATGTAGGAGATCGAATAGGCGATCTTGCTGACCGTATTCTTCTCGAAGGCAGATTGCATCGTCTCAAGGATCATGCTGAACACGGTCAGGATGATGATCGACACCATCAGGCTGCCGTTGAACAGGATCTCATGGAACAGCATGCGGGCCAGTCCGCCGATGATCTCTCCGAAGCTGAGGCCTTCCCCCATGATCATCTCCATCAGCGTCGGCGCCCGGCTCCCCGGGAGGTAACCTCCATATTCCCGCAGCAGCTCGTTCCAGTAGCGCTCCACCTGGTCCATCTCCAGCTGGCCGAGCTGCGTCTCGATCAGATCCTGCGTCGCATCCCGAGCCGGGTCCGTTCCCGTATCGGCCTGGGCTTGTACCGACAGCCATATCATCGCCGACAGCATCCAGACGATCAGGGGACGCCATTCGATCTTTGAACCTGGTTTCGTCATAACAACCTCTCCTGTCGGGAACGACTCGTCATGCGGATGAAGGCAGCATGCTGATCACCGTCCTGATGAGCACCTCGATGATCGGCACAGCCATGACGATGATGAGCACCTTGCCGGCCAGCTCAATCTTCGAGGCAATGGATGAGAATCCGGAATCCCTGACGATCTGTGCGCCTAGCTCCGCAATATAGGCGATCCCGATGATCTTCAGGATCGTCTTCAGATAGACCAGATTCACATTGGTCTCCAGCGCCAGGCTCTCGATGACGCGGATGACGGCAGCAATCTTGTCCGCCAGGAAGATGAATATGAATAACGCCGCGCACGCCGTCAGCAGGAAGGCGAACATCGGCTTCTGTTCCTTCAGGATCAGACTCAGGATCGCCACGAGCAGACCGAGGCCGACAACTTGAATGATCTCCATCGGAATCACCTATTGGAAGAGGAAGATCGTCCTGATCTCCTGAAACAGCTGATCAAGCAGACGAATGACCATGAACATCACAACGACGAATCCGATGACGGTTGCCCAGTGCGCCATGTCCTCTTTCCCCATCTGTTTCAGAACCGTATGAATCATCGCGGTGATGATTCCGATACCGGCGATTTGGAATATGGCGTTTATGTCGAAATTCATGAACGCACCTACTTACCTCAATAGATTAGGATGACGATCAGCGCGCCGCCGAGCACTCCCAGAGTTCGGCTGAGCTTCTCAAACCTCACCTGTTCCTCTCTTGCCGCCGCTTCCTCATGCTGCAGCTGCGATTTGGCCAGCTCCAGAAACTTGAGCTGATTGTCCCTGTCCGATACGCCGAGCGTGGAACCAAGCTCGATGAACGCTTCCTTCTCCGGCGCTTTCATCGCCGTCAGCCCCCAGTAACGATCGACCGTCTCCTGCCACACTTGCCGGACCGTCGCATTGCGCTCTCGCCCCAGCCGTTCCGCCGCCTCCTGAAACATGCGATCAAGCGGCCGCTGCATCTGTTGCGCCAGCTTGCCCAGCGCATCCGGCAGCGGCGTGCTCCCGTAGCCGATCTCCGTCGCCAGACGGTTCACCGCATGGATGAGCTGACGGATCTGCCTGGGGCGCTCCGCGTAAGCCTTCGCCCGATACAGGCCAATCATCGTCGACGCCCCGATGATCATGAGTGCACCGATCAGCTTGATCATCGCACCAGAGCCGCCTTGTCCGCCATCGGGTTGATCGGCCTGAGCTGGCCGTCATACACATGCTGCTGGCGGCTGCTTCCAGTGCCGGTGAGAACGACGTATCGGCTGAATGCCGAAGCCGCGAGCAGCGGTGCCAGATCCGGACGGCGTCTCACATCCTCGATATCCTTGCCGTGCGCAGTAGCCACCACGCGAATGCCGGCGTGCATCGCCTCCTGGATCGCCTCCGCATCCTGCTTCCTGCCTATCTCGTCCACGATGATCACCTGTGGAGACAACGAGCGAATCATCATCATCATGCCCTCCGCCTTTGGACAGGCGTCGAGCACATCGGTGCGGGGACCAACATCGAAGGTCGGCACGCCCTCCACGCTGGCGGCGATCTCCGAACGCTCGTCGACGATGCCCACCTTCACGCCTCTCCCTGGCCGCCTGCTGCCGCTCCAGGCTCCTTCGCTCAGGATGCGGGCAATGTCGCGGATCAGCGTGGTCTTGCCGCATAGCGGCGGAGAGACGACCAGCGTGTGATGGATCAGGCCCTGGGCAGGATCGATGAGCGAGCGGATGATCCGTTCCGCCGCGCCGCGCACTTCCCGCGCCAGGCGGATGTTGAATCCGGAGATATCCCTCAGCAGCCTGACTTGTCCCCGATCGAGGACCGCCCTGCCGGCTATGCCGACCCGGTGTCCGCCGCGAACGGTGATGTAGCCGCGGCGCAGCTCCTCTTCGAAGGAGTAGAGCGAATGATTGGTCAGGATATCCAGCAGCTTCAGACAGTCATCCCTGTCCGGCCTGTAGGCCTCATCCGCGGACAACGTCAGTCCGCCCGCAGCCGTTACGAACGCATATTGCCCTCCATAGACCACCTCCAACGGCCGACTCTCGCGGATGCGCAGCTCCTCCAGCAGATCAAGCGCGGACCTGTCCAGGCGGGAGACGATGCGGGACAATCGTTCGGGCAGCAGATGTTCTATGGCAGCCGGCATGTGGATCGCCTCCTTTCGCGGCTTCTGATACCTCATATGTATGCTTGGACGACATATTTATGCGTGCATGTCCGGGCAAAATCATCTTTTGAAGATCCCGATGAACAGGCAGGTGAGCCCTGCCGCGATCCACAGCAGCTTGCTGTACGACATCCTGTCCGCGATCCCGATCAGCCCCAGCGCGGTTGTGGTGATCAGGACGAACGGGCCGACCGCGGCCAGCATCGAATTGACGATCAGCGCCTTCTCCACCGAGTTCAGCCGATACATGATCAGGGCCGCCGTGATCTCCAGCGTGCCCGAGATCATGCGCAGCAGCACCATGCCCAAGAGGAATTTGCTCATATCGCTTTCTCCCAACCTTCCGAATGGCTTGTATCTCCACTCTATGCGGGCCTGGCCCAAATTATCCTGGGCACCTCCCCAGAATGCCTCGCATATATTGCCAACATAGCTCATACAATCTATTCAAAGTTAGGGGACGTAGATTATGGAGAACGTTCAGGAGACGAACTGGGAGACGGCGCTTGCCGATCCATCCGGCCGCAGGCTCGCCAAGCCTCGCCGCGCAGGAATGACGATGGTGATCGACAAGGGGCTTGGACTCACCGCCTTTCGCGACATGCTGCTGGCATCCGGGCCCTACATCGATGTGATCAAGCTCGGATTTGGCACTTCTGCCCTGTATCCGAATCAGGTGCTGGCGGAGAAGATCCGGCTCTGCCGGGAGCATCGGATCACGATCATGCCGGGAGGAACCTTCCTGGAGATCGCGGAGCTGAAGGGCATGGCGGACGAATATCTGGAGACCTTGTGCCGCCTCGGCTTCACCGGAGTGGAGGTGTCGAACGGGACGATCCGGATGAGCCATGAGCGGCGGGGCGAATTGATCGCAAGGGGCAGACAGCGGGGGTTGCGCGTATTCTCGGAATACGGCAAGAAGCTGTGGGGCTCGACCGTGGAGACGGAGGATCTGCTTCGCACGATCCGGGAGGATCTCGAGCATGGTTCGGAGATGATCACGATTGAGGGCAGAGAGTCCGGCAAGGGGGTCGGCATCTATGATGATCAGGGCAACTGCAAGCATGATCTGGTCGAGGAGATCCTCTCCGGCATCCCTGATCCGCAGGTTCTGCTCTGGGAAGCGCCGCTCAAGACCCAGCAGGCGGAGCTGATCACAAGGCTCGGTCCGGCGGTGAACCTGGGCAACATCGCTCCCGAAGATGTCCTGTCGGTGGAGGCGTTGCGCCGCGGACTGAGATCCGATACGCTAATCCAGCTGGTCGTGCAGGACCAGCCTGATGAAGGAGATGTCGCAGATGTGTCACGTAGCCGTCATCCCGTCCGTCCAGGAAGCAGGCGCCGATAATCTCGTGGGCAAGACAGCCATCGTGATCGATGTGCTGCGCGCCACAAGCACGATGATCACGGCGCTGGCGAGTGGATGCGCCGGCATCATCCCGGTGGAGACGGTCTGTCAGGCCAGGGAATATCAAGCCGAAGGCATCCGCATCGGCGGAGAGCGCGGCGGCAGGAAGATCCCCGGCTTCGACTACGGCAACTCGCCCTTCGAATATATGACGCCGGAGCTTCAGGGCAAGATCGTCGTGATGACGACCACCAACGGCACGCGGGCGGTTCAGAAGGCGTCCCGGGCCAGCCATGAGATCGCGGCGGCCATGCTCAACGGGCGAGCGGCGGCCGCCCGCGCCCTGGCATTCAGGCGCGATATCGTCATCGTCTGTGCCGGGACGAAGGATCGTTTCTCTCTGGAGGACGGGTTATGCGCTGGCTACTTGATTCATGAGATCGAGCGGTTGACCGGCGAACTGCCGGAGTTGGACGATATGGGCCTGGCGATGCGCAGCGCCTATCTCCAGGTGCGGGAACGAATCGCGGAGGCGATCCTCTCCTCCCGGAACGGCAAGCGGCTCGCCAGAGCCGGACTCCAGGAAGAGGTGATGTACTGCTCCCGAACGAACGCGGTGGAGGTCGTTCCGGTGCTTGAAGGAAATATGCTGATCGCGGATGTTCTAAAGCCGCAGTTGCTCCCATAACATGAATTGAACGGATTATGGGACAGGGGTCACCGGCATGTATGGAGAATTTTTGTTGCTTGCGCTCATCATCATAGGCCTGCTTGGACGATCGCCGATCATCACCACCGCGGCTTGCATCCTGCTGATCATCAAGCTGATTCATCTGGAGCGCTTCCTGCCGACCATCGAGCGCAGGGGGCTGGAGCTCGGACTGTTGTTTCTGACGCTCGCCGTGCTGGTGCCCTTTGCTACGGAGAAGATCCACTATCGCGACGTGCTTCAGATCTTCACCTCCTGGCAGGGGATATTGGCGCTGGTCGGCGGAGCTGTCGCCACGTATATGAATGCCAAAGGTCTGGAAACATTAAAAATAGACCCACAATTGATTGTGGGTCTTGTTATCGGTTCGATATTCGGCATCATCTTCATGCGCGGCATCCCCGTCGGCCCGCTGATGGCGGCGGGCATCACCGCATTGCTGATCAAAATCTTCAGCCTGCTGATCGGCAAATAGCCTGATCGCCAGCTGGATGCCAGTTGATTAACGGCGAACCTGCGGTCCTCCGATGAAGGCCGTCGAATTGCTGTCCAGGCCATAGGCAGAATGCAGCGCCAGAATAACCTCCGTCAGATGGGCAACGTCGATCACACAGGATACCTTGATCTCGGACGTCGATACCATCTTGATATTCACGCCTTGCTGCGAGATGACCTCGAACATCTTCGCGGCAACGCCCGGGTTGCTCACCATGCCTGCGCCGACGATCGAAACCTTGACGAGATTCGTCTCCGACGTAATCTCGCGGTACGGCACCTGATCGCGGATCCCTTCGATCACGCTCTTCGCGCGATCCACATCGTCGAGGCTGACGGTAAAGGAGAAATCCGCCGTTCCGTTGTACACGCCGCTCTGCACGATGATGTCCACGTCGATGTTGGCGTTCGCGAGCGCCGTGAATACCTTCGCGAGAATGCCGGGCACGTCCTGCACGCCCTGGATGCTGATCCTGGCCACATTCTTGTCGTAAGCGATGCCGCGCACCACGATCCCTTGCTCCATCGCTGCTTCCTCCTTCACTAACGTCCCTTCGTTGTGATTAAAGCTGGACCGGACAACCAGATTCACATTGTATTGCTTGGCGTATTCCACCGCGCGCGGGTGCAGCACGGCAGCGCCGAGATTCGCCAGCTCGAGCATCTCGTCATAGGAGATCGCATCAAGCTTGCGCGCATGCTTCACGATGCGCGGGTCGGTCGAATAGACGCCGTCGACATCGGTATAGATCTCGCACAGATCCGCCTTGATGGCGGCCGCCAGCGCCACGGCCGTCGTGTCGGATCCGCCGCGGCCAAGCGTCGTGATCTGGCCTTCCTCGGTCATTCCCTGGAAGCCAGCGACGATGACGACATGATCCTGTTGCAGCGATTCCAGGATTCGCTTCGGCTTGATATCCTTGATCCTGGCCTTGCCGTGATTGTCGTCGGTGATCATCCCGACCTGCCACCCGGTGTAGGACACGGCGTAGACGCCAAGCTGCTGCACCGCCATCGACAGCAGCGCCACCGACACCTGCTCGCCGGTCGTCAGCAGCATATCCATCTCGCGCGCCGATGGCCGATCGGTGATCTGCTTCGCCAGGTCGATCAGATCGTCCGTTGTATCGCCCATGGCGGATACAACGACAACCACCTGATGGCCCTCCTGCTTCTTCTCCACGATACGCTGCGCAACCCTCTTCATCCGCTCCGCATCGCCGACGGAACTTCCGCCGAATTTCATGACTACCAGAGTCAAGTCCCTCACTCCCCTGCCTGCTTGTTAATATGTTCAGTCTTGTTCGCCAGTCTGATCAAGCCCGGGACAGGTACTTGCCGTCACGCGTATCGATGGACAAGATATCGCCTTCGTTGATGAACAGAGGCACCTGAACATTCAGGCCGGTTTCGAGCTTCGCGTTCTTTGTTGCGCCGGTAGCCGTGTTGCCCTTGATGCCAGGCTCGGTCTCGACGACGCGCAGCTCGACGCTGTTCGGCAGCTGGATGCCGATGATCTCGCCCTGGTAAGAGGCGATCTGCACGTTCATGTTCTCAACCAGGAAATTGAGCTCCCATTCGATCTGGCTCTTGTGCAGCGTGATCTGATCGTAGGTCTCGGTGTCCATGAACGTATATTCGTCGCCGCTGTTGTACAGATACTGCATCGTTCTGTTCTCGACATGCGCGCGATCGACTTCTTCACCGGCGCGGAAGGTTTTCTCCACGATGTTGCCGTTGCGCAGGTTCTTCAGCTTGGAACGGACGAAAGCAGCGCCCTTGCCCGGTTTCACATGCTGGAAGTCCAGTACGGTGTAGATGTCCCCCTCGTATTCAATCGTGAGTCCTGTTCTGAAATCATTAACTGATACCACAAGATTCCCTCCTGATCTGAATCCATGAAATAAGGATGATAATATAAATGAAGCAAACGCGGGTCAGTTTAACACTTCCAGCTGCTTGCTTGATTTCGTGAGTCTGCGGACGCCTGTTTCCGTCACGACCACATCGTCCTCGATGCGAACGCCGCCGAATCCCGGGATGTAGATGCCCGGTTCCACCGTCACGATCATGCCCGGTTCCAGCACATACTCGCCGGTCCTGGACAACCGCGGCTCCTCATGGATCTCCATGCCAAGGCCATGACCCAGTCCATGTCCGAAGTGTTCTCCGTAACCGTAACGGGCGATCAGATCCCTCGCGATCGCATCGGCTTCCTTCCCGGTCATGCCGGGCCTGATCCGCTCGAGCGCGGTCAGCTGCGCTTCCAGCACGATGTCATAGATCTCGCGATGGCGGTCCGTCGGTTCTCCCAGAACGACCGTGCGCGTGATGTCGGAGCAATACCCGTTCATGTAGGCGCCGAAATCGAGCGTGACGAAATCCCCCTTCTCCAGCACCTTGTCCGTTGGTCCGCCATGCGGCAAGGAGGAGCGAACGCCCGATACGACGATCGTGGAGAATGACGTGCTGTCGGCGCCATTGGCGCGCATGTAGAACTCGAGCTCCAGCGCCACGTCTCTCTCCGTCATGCCCGGCTTGATGAAGCCCAGCATGTGCTCGTAGGTCCGATCCACCAGCTCGCAGGCGGTCTCGATGAGCTGCACCTCCTGCTCATCCTTCACCATGCGCAGCTGTTCGATCAGCTTGTCTGCCGCGACCAGCGTCACACCAAGCTTGCTCTGATACGATTGGTAAGAAGCGTAGCTCAGATCATGCTGCTCGAAGCCCAGCCTGGTCACACCCAGCTCCTTCAGGGTCGCTGCGATCGTCTCCGCCGGATCCGCCTGATGTTCGATCACGCGGAAGTCCTTCGCCTGCTGCGGAGCTTGCTCCCGATAACGGAAGTCGGTGAACAGGATCGCATCCTGCGGCGTTACGACCAGATAGCCGGAGGATCCGGTAAAGCCGGACAAGTATCGACGATTGACCGCATTGGTTACGAACAGCGCCTCCAGATCATGCTGCTCAAGCAGCTTCCGGAGTCGATCGACACGTTGTTTGCTCACCCTCTATCACCTGCCCAATTATGTAAGTTTGAATGATGCCCGTGTCATTGGCTCCGCTCGAGATAGCGCACGATCGCCTGCAAGCCAAGCTCGTAGCTGTGCGCTCCGAAGCCTGCGATCTGCCCGATCGCAACCGGCGCAATGACGGAATGGTGACGAAATTGTTCGCGCGCATGAATGTTCGACAGATGAACCTCGACGACTGGCAGGTTTACCGAGGATATGGCATCCCGCAAGGCGTAGCTGTAATGGGTAAACGCTCCGGGATTAAAGACGATCCCGTCGTACTTGCCGATCGCCGCGTGGATATGATCGATTAACACGCCTTCATGATTGGACTGCACGAAATCCACCTGGACGCCGAGATCCTCCGCCACATCGCGCAGCCTCTGCTCGATGCCGGCAAGCGTCTCGGTCCCGTATACGCCGGGTTCCCGCAGGCCAAGCAGATTCAGATTCGGTCCATTCATGATCAAGATGCGCTTCATCGCCGCAACCATCCTTCCGCTAACAAATCCATTATGACATTTTACCATAGCGGAGTGCAGTTTTAAAGAAAAAGTATTCATTTCAGCATATGCGGATCGCTGTTCCTGCTCTGTTCGTCGGTAAATTCAAAGTTGATGCTGAACCCGATAAATTCTCCCCACAGGACAAACAGGCAAAGCTCGGTCCAGAAGGAGTTGCGGTCCATCTCCCAGATCGGCTCCGTCATTCCGGTCGCAGGGCCTATCCACAGGAACAGCGCCGCCCACCAGACGAGTCCGTAGATGACGCCGGGCCAGGGGCCTTTCAGCTTGCGAAACAGGGCCGCATACAGCAGGGCAGACGCGATCGAGCCGACGATGATCCAGAACATGGAGACAACATAGCCCTGACGGGTGATCAGATACCCGCTTACATACCAGGTCTTCGCGAAGAATGCGGGCTCCACCTTCGTGAATTCAAAGGCATAGAAGAAAAGCTTGATGAGACCCCAGAACAGACCGGCGAAGAACCCGACGTTGGCGGAGAACGTCCAGGGATTGGTCCGATGCCTGCGCTGGCGGCGAAGTCCGGCGCCCTCTTGTTCCGTCGCTTGCATAGAGCTTGCTCCTCCTGTAACGATAGATTGAACAACCCTAGTATGCGACAAACGTGATGACGATAATCATCCGGGAGAGTTGCTTGCCTGGCGAAGCTTCGCTATGATGGAAAATAGATTGATGGCGCGGCTGCCTCGCGGCGTTCCAGTCGATCGAAACCTGAACGGGAAGTGAACCTGACATGAAAGCGAGAAACCTGTGGACATTCATCCTGTTGATCCTGATCGCCATCGGAGCAGGATCGGTTCTGTGGCTCTCCCCGCAGACACTGATCATCCCCGGAATCGTCGTTGGCGTGGTGCTGCTCCTGTATTTCTTTCCGCCCCAGCGCTTTAGAGTGCGACAGGGCCGGGGCAGATCTTCAGCCTATCAACGCTCGTCCGTCTCCAGACAGGCTCCGGGAGCGAAGAAGGCCAGCGCGAAGAAACGGCCCGTCCATCTGCGCGTCATCGAGGGCAGCAAGAAGGACGACGATGAGGAACCTCCCCTCTACCACTGACAGGCAGGGGGAGGTTCCTGTTATTTTCTTGACGCGCCATTCACGCACAGATCCTGGAATTTGGCCAGATATTCCGCGTAGGACCATTTGTCGAAAAATTCTTCCGCCGCCTTCCGTCCGGACTCATACAGCTCCAGGCTCTGCTCGCGGGTCAGATCGAACTGCACGGTGCCAACGGCGGAGGCGTCGATCTTGATCGTGCGGAAGCGGTACTCCTTCTCGATATACCGTTCATCATGCGCCCCCATCATCGTGGAGAACAGGGCCTGCAGCATCGTGATCGGGCCGTGAATCTCATTCCTCGTGTGCGGATGCTTCCCCACCAGCTGGTAACCGATCGTCGGGATCAGCTTCTCCCCTCCTTTCTTGATCATCTCATTGTCGAAGATCCACATCGGGAAGTTGCTGAGAACGCCTCCATCGACGAAGACGTTCTTCTTCAGGAGGACGGGATCGAAGAAGAACGGAATGCTGATGCTCATCCGGACAGCCCGCGCCACCTCGAACGTCTCGGGGTCGATCCCGTAATCGCGCAGGTCATCCGGCAGCACGACCATCTTGCCATTGGTGAGATCCGAGGCGATGATGTAGAGCGAGTCGGGCGGAAGATCCCTGAAGGTTCTGACGCCTTTCTCAAGCAGCTTCCTGCGGATCCACGTCTCCAGCGCATCCCCGGAGTAGATCCCCTTTTTCAACAGCAGCCTGAACGCCGGACCGATGAACGGCACCTGGTGGATCAGCGTCTTCTGCAGAAATTCATGAAACGGGGTTCCCAGGATGATCTCCTTCATCTCTTCATGCGTGTATCCGGCTGCCAGGAATGAGGCGACAATCGAGCCCGAAGACGTGCCGGCCAGGCGGTGAAAGACGAATCCCCTCTGCCGGGTCACCGCGATCGCGCCGACAAAAGCAATCCCCTTCACACCGCCGCCCTGGAACACCGCATTGATGCGCATTGCCATCCCGCCTTCCGCACAATCAGTTCATGTCAGAACACTCGATTGTATGCGGCTGGCGCCTGTCCTTATGCCTGTATGGAACCGGGATCGCGCGTGATTTGACCATAAGAGAACGAAGGAGGCTGTGAACAGGTGAATCCCTGCACAGCCCCCTCTCATCTGACTCAAGAGTCCGTTTCCATTTCATTTTTGATCGCCTGCAGGTCTTTCAGACGCTGCGGGTCGCGATTGAAATATTCGACCAGCGACTCGATGCAGGTGATCGAATCCCAGCTTAGATGATGCTCGATGCCTTCCACATCCTTGTAGATGTGCTCTTCCCGAACGCCGATGATCCTCAGGAAATCTTCGAGGAGCTGGTGCCGGTCCACAAGACGCTTGCCGACCTTCTTGCCCTTGGGCGTCAGCATCAGGCCACGGTATTTCTCGTAGACGAGATAATTGTCCTTGTCGAGCTTCTGTATCATCTTCGTCACACTCGAAGGGTGGACTTCCAGACCCTCAGCAATGTCGGAAACGCGGGCGTACCCCTTCTCATCTATCAGCTGATAGATGCGCTCCAGATAATCTTCCATGCTGGGTGTCGCCATACGTATGCCCTCCCTTCAAACTTTTTGATAACAAGATGATACACTTTTCCCGCCGTCAATCGCAAGACTTGACTTGAGAATCGGGCCAGGGAGCGGGATTCAGAACATCAGCCAATCAGGCGTGATCGACGTGAGCCAGGCGGTGATCTTGGTCATCTGTCCAAGATACAGCAGGACGCCCAGCAGAACCATGACTCCGCCGCCCGCCTTCATCAGCGCATTCGAATATCGGAGCAGGACGCGGGTCGAACCGAGGAAGAAGGCCATGATGAAGAAAGGTACGGCGAAGCCGATCGTATAAGCGGTGATCATCGTGAGCCAGAGCCCCTTCTCCGTGGCCGAGATGGCGATGATCGCGGAGAGGATCGGACCGATGCAGGGCGACCAGCCGGCAGCGAAGCCGACGCCGACCAGGAATGAGCCGACATAGCCGAACGGCTTGCGGAATTGCAGCTTGCGCTCGCGCATCAGAAATTGCGGACGGAAGATCCCCAGCATGAACAGGCCGAACACCACCATCAGGATGCCGGCGATCTGGCTGATCAGGTCGCGCTGGTCATAGAACAGGTCGGCCAGGATGCCGGCTGCCGCTCCCAGCGTATAGAAAATGACCGAGAAGCCGAGGATGAAGGCCAGCGTATGGGAGACGAGCCGACGACGCACTTCCCTGGTGCCGGCCTCCGACTTGAGCTGCGAGACCGATACGCCTGTGATATAGGACAGATAGGATGGATACAGCGGCAGGCAGCAAGGCGAGATGAAGGACAGGAAGCCGGCCGCAAGCGCAATCCATACATTGAGCTCCATGTTATCGCGTCAATCCTTTCTTCACTGCTATCGTGCCGATCAACATGACGATCAGGAGCAGGACGATCGTTCCGCTCGGCGCCCAGCTCCAGAGGCTGGCCGCGACGATGCCGACGATGACCGCGATCTCCGAATACAGGACAGACAGCCATACCGAATGCCGGAAGTTTCGCGCGATGATCATGCTCGAGGCGACGGGTACGGTGATCAGCGCGGAGACGAGCAAGGCGCCGACAAGCTTGATCGCGGCGCTGATCGTGAGCGCCGTCAGCAAGGTGATGAGCAGGTTATACGCCCGATGCGGCAACCCGTTCACGCGCGCCGCGTCCTCATCGAAGGTCAGCAGGAACAATTCCTTGAAATTGAGGCCGACGAACAGCAGGACGATCAGCGTCACGCCGCCGACGAGCAGAAGATCCGCCATATCCAGCGTATAGATGCTGCCGAACAGATAGCCGGTGACATTCATCGTTCCCTTGCCCATCGTGATGAAGATGGAAGCCAGCGCAACGCCGCCGGACATCATGATGGCGATCGACAATTCCGCATAGGCTCGGTACATCGTGCGCAGCTGCTCGATGGCGAAGGCGGCGATGACGGCGAAGATGACCCCGATGCCCTGCGGCGACAGGCCGACGAGGAAGCCGAGGGCCACGCCGGCGATGGAGACGTGGGACAGCGTGTCGCCGATCATCGACAGGCGGCGGTACACGAGGAAGGCGCCGACGAGCGGCGACATCAGTCCGATCAGGATGCCGCCGACCAGCGCCTTCTGGAAGAACGGGTAGGTGAAGATATCCAGCAGTGCCGTCATGCTCACGACTCCCTCTTCCTTGCCGCTGCCAGCAGCGGTTCCTCATCGTTCCCGGCTTCGGCCTGGCCGGATCTGCTCATGCGCTCCGTCTCAGATCCTGCTGGATCAGCGCTCGCGTTGCTTGCCGGATCACGCTTCCTGTCTGCTTGCCCTGAGCCGGAAGGAGCCAGCTCATTCCCTCCGCACACTCCTTCTGCCTGTTCGCCTGCTCCGCTCACTGCGCCCGACCGCTCGATTGATCCTGCTGGCGCTGCATCTGTCCGGATCGGCTCATTCCCTCCGGACGCTCCTTCCGCCCGCTTGCCGGCTCCGCTCACTGCGCCCGACTGCTCGGCTGACCCTGCTGGCGCCTGATCGGGCCGCTCTCCCTGACTCGCTCTCAGATGCTGCAGGCTGTGGATCATGTCCGTACCGCTGCACGGGTTGCCGTGCGAATGGCGGATGTACAGGCTCAGCCGCTGATTGATCTTCAGCGGATCATGGCCGAGATAGTCGCGCATCATCTGCAGCTCATGGGAGACCATGAGGATCGTGATGTTGTGATGCTGATGCATATGTTTGAGGATGTGGAAGAAGCTTGTCTGCGTCGCTTCGTCCACGCCGGTAAACGGCTCATCGAGGATGAGCAGCTCCGGGTTGTTGATGATCGCCCTGGCTAGGAAGACGCGCTGCTGCTGGCCCCCGGACAGCTGACCGATGCGCTTGTCCGCCAGTTGCTCGATGCCGAGCGCAAGCATCGCTTCATCCGCCTTGCGATGATCCGCTGCGGTCAGCCGCTTCAGCCAGCGCTTGCGCGTGTACAGGCCGGAGAGCACGACTTCGCGCACCGAGGCCGGAAATTGCGGATTCAGCCCGTGCTTCTGCGGCACGTAGCCGATCCGGTCCCAATCGCGGAACTGCCTGATCGGCTCGCCGAACAGCCGGATGTCACCGGATACGGGCTTCAGAAGTCCAACGATCATGCGCAGCAGCGTCGTCTTGCCCGCTCCGTTGGCTCCGATCAGCCCGGCGAAATCCCGTTGCTTCACGCTGACATTCAGGTTGCTCAGCACCTGATCGCCATCATATGCGAAAGATACGTCTCGTAGTTCTATGACCGGTTCGTGGCAGTCATCCACTGCGTGCATAAGATTGCTCCTTCACCATGCCAGAAATGGCAGGTCTTTATCATAATCGTATATAAACTACTCTTGCAGGGCAAGTTCGAGGCTGGCCAAATTGTGTCTCATTAATGACAAATAATCCTCACCGCTTGCTTCCTGTTCCTTCGTCAAGCCTTCGATCGGATTCAGGGTCAGGATCCCGATCCCGAGGTCGCGCGCCAGCGTCTCCGCGAGCTTCGGCGAAGCCAGTTCCTCCAGCAGCAGATAACGAACCCCATGATCCCGAATAAAGTCCGATATTTCCTTGATCGCCTGCGAGGTCGGCTCCGCCTCGGTGGACAGTCCCATCACCGACAGTTGGGTCAATCCATAATCCCGCGCCAGATAGGCAAACGCCCGGTGCGAGGTGACGAACTCACGGCGCGCCCCCCGTTCCACCATCTGCGCAAACTGCTCATGCAGCTGCATGAGTTCGCTCCGCAGCTTCTCGTAGTTCGCTTCGTAATCCGCGCGATTGTCCGGATCAACCGCGATCAGCCCGTCCTTGATGTTGCCGGCCATCGTGATCGCGTTCAGCAGACTGAGCCAGGTATGCGGGTCGTAGTCGCCGTGGTCATGGTCATGGCCATCCCCGATCGCGTGCCCGTCACTGGAGTGATCATGCTCATGGTCATGATCATCCGTTGACGACTCTTCCTCCACCGAATCCGTGTCCGATACAGAGATGAGAGTCAGGCCTTCGCTCGCCTTGACGACATGCGGTTTCTTGCCGCTGTTGATGCTGGCGAGCATATCCTCAACCCACCAATCATCGAAGCCCGCTCCATTGTACACAAACAATTGGCCTTTCGTCAGATTGACCAGATCCTGGCTCTTCGGCGACCAGTCATGCGGATCGACCCCCGCCGGGATCATATTGATCACTTGCACATGATCCCCGCCGATTTTCCGGGCCAGGTCATACAACGGATAGAAACTGGTCAGCACATTGATCTTGTCTTCGGAAAATTGCGCTTTGCTGCCGCATCCGGAAGTAACCGCAACGATCAGCAGGATGATCATCCATGTTCGCATGATGGTTCGAGTGATGGTTCGACTCATGTTGATTGCTCCTTCGAAGTATGTAAATAGTAATTTTTATGATTTTCTCCCGAGAGTATAAGACAGATTGATTCCTTCTGTCAACTAAATCATAAAAATTACAATTAAGCCTCAACACCATCATGTATATTCCGGGTTACCGGTTCTATGCCCGCAACATGTTGAACAGATCCTGGGGCTGAGAGACGATTTTTTCTTCTCTCATGCCGAATCGTCTGGCGTTCCCTGACTAGCTTTATCGTTAACGTTTTACCGATAAGGGTATACGTCCCTTCAACAAGCCGGAGGGAGTGGAAGCAGTGGACCGCTACTCACACCGGTCGTTGGATGGGACATGGTGTACCCATCGCGGACAGGCCCGCTTGACGAGACAAGGCTGAGAGGAAAACTGACCCGTTTTCTTCTCAGCCTTGTGCAACGTGATTATTTGACGATCGCGCCGTTCGGCATGGAATCGGGGACGGTCGCCAGCGTCAGCTGTCCGTCCTTCGAGGCCGCCAGGATCATGCCTTGCGACAGCTCGCCGCGCAGCTTGACCGGCTTCAGATTCACGACGCAGATGACCTTGCGCCCGACGAGATCCTCCGGCTTGTAATGCTCGGCGATGCCCGAGACGACCTGCCGCTGCTCATAGCCGAGATCCAGCTGCAGCTTGAGGAGCCGGTCCGCCTTCGGGATCGGCTCCGCCGCGATCACCTGGGCGACGCGCAGCTCGACCTTGGCAAAGTCGTCGATCGAGATTTCGTCCTTGTGCTCGATCGGTGCGCTTGCGCCATCTCCCTTGCCCTGAGCCGCATTCGCATCAGCCGTGGCTGACTGGGCATCCGCAGCAGGAGCGGCCGCTCTTGTCATCGACTGCAGGATATACGCCCGTTCTTCCTCCAGATCGAGGCGAGGGAAGACCGGATCCCCTTTGGCCACCTTCTGACCGCCCATGAGACCAAACGTGCGAACGGTATCCCAGCCCGTCAGCTCACCTTCAACGATGCCGAGCTGCTGCCACATCTTCTGCGGCGTTCTGGTCATGAATGGCTGCAGCATGATCGAAGCGATGCGCAGCGATTCGGCCAGATGCGTCATCACCGATGCCAGCTCGCCGCGTTTCGCCTCGTCCTTCGCCAGCACCCACGGCTGGGTCAGATCGATGTATTTGTTCGAATGGCTGATGAATTTCCAGAGCGCCGTCAGGGCAACCGAGAACTCCATGCCATCCATCGCTTTCTCCACCTGCTCGACTGCCTCAGCCGCCGCTTTCCGCAGATCTTCGTCATAAGGCGTGACCGAGCCGGCATAGGCCGGAACCGTCCCATCGAAATACTTGTCAATCATCGCCACCGAGCGATTGAGCAGATTGCCAAGGTCATTGGCGAGATCGAAGTTGATCCGCTCGATGAATCCTTCCGGCGTAAAGGTGCCGTCGGCGCCAAAAGGAACCTCGCGCATCAGGAAGTAGCGGAAGGCGTCCAGGCCATAGCGATCGATCAGGTACACCGGATTGATCACGTTGCCCTTCGACTTCGACATCTTGCCTTCCAGCGTCAGCCACCAGCCGTGGCCGAACACCTTCTTCGGCAGCGGAAGCCCCAGCGCCATCAGCATGATCGGCCAATAGATCGTATGGAAGCGGACGATCTCCTTGCCGACGAGATGCACATCCGCTGGCCAGTAACGGCGATACTTGCTGTCGTCATTCGAGCCGTAGCCAAGTGCGGTGATGTAGTTGGACAGCGCATCGATCCAGACATAGACGACATGCTTCGGATTGCCCGGCACCTTGATCCCCCAGTCGAATGTCGTGCGGGATACGGCGAGATCCTCCAGGCCCGGTTTGATGAAGTTGTTGATCATTTCATTCTTGCGCGATTCCGGCTGGATGAAGTCGGGATTTTCCTCATAGTATTGGAGCAGGCGATCCACATATTTGCTCATGCGGAAGAAATAGCTCTCCTCCTTCACGAGCTCCACCGGACGGCCGCAGTCCGGACAGTTGCCGTTCACCAGCTGGCGCTCGAGGAAGAACGATTCACAAGGCGTGCAGTACCACCCTTCATAGGTACCGAGATAGATGTCTCCCTGATCCATGAGCTGTTTGAAAATCTTCTCGACGGAGCGCTTGTGACGGTCTTCCGTCGTGCGGATGAAGTCGTCATAGGTGATCTCCAGCTTCTCCCACAGTTCCTTGATGCCCGCGACGATGTCATCGACGAACTTCTGCGGCGTCTTGCCCTTCTCCGCCGCCTTGCGCTCGATCTTCTGCCCATGTTCATCGGTGCCGGTCAGGAAGTACACATCGTAGCCGCGCAGCCGCTTGTAGCGGGCCATCGCATCCGCGGCGACCGTGGTGTACGCATGTCCGATGTGCAGATTGTCGCTTGGGTAATAGATGGGGGTCGTCAGATAGAATGTTTTTCTTTCCTGAGACATAGCGGTTCCTCCATTTCTTCTTGAATGGTGGCTTGTTACGCGGTTGATCGGCAAAACAAAAAGCCCCCATCCCCCCTTGGGACGAGAGCTTCACTCACGCGGTACCACCCAACTTCCCCGCCGTCCTTGCGAACAGCGGGCTCAGCCTGCCTTGATGATCAAGGCAGATCCCCGTAACGCCGGTTAGCGTCGCATCCTCATCGGATGGGCCAGGCGCAAGTCCCGATCCAGACTCGAACGCGATTCCTCCAGGACCATCTTCCGCGCCGTTCCTGCACCGGTTCGCAGCTCCCCCGGCTCTCTGCGGCAAGCACGCAGCGCGTACTCATCCCTTCGTCGGATGCATATGTTCCGTTATGCACAATATACCGAATATCCCCATTCCAAGTCAAGCCGGGTCCGCGCCGCCTTGCGCTCAACTCTCCGCGTGTTCGTCCGGTTGTTCCGAAGCTTCCCTCCGCCTGCGCGGGTTGGGCGGAACCGGATCGAAGCCTCCCGGATGAAAGGGATGACAGCGCGCGATGCGCTTGACCGCCATCCATCCTCCTTGCAGCGCGCCGTATTCATCGATCGCCTGCAGAGCGTACTGCGAGCATGACGGATAGAAGCGGCAGGTAGGCGGCTTCAAGGGAGATATGAATTTGCGATAGAAGCGTATGGGCGCCTTCATGATCTTGCGCGCGATCACCACTTGTCCACCTCTTCCTGCAGTGCCGTCACCGTCTAAAGGCACAACGCGAATGACAGCTTACGGTAACAGATATTATATCAAAAAGTCCGGAAGGTTTCAGGCGCATGGGACGCACCGCCTTCCGACGCAATCAGATATATGCTGCTTCTGGCCTCCTCGACCGCATCCTTTCCCGCCACAAGCAGATTGCATCGGGTTACAGTCGTCTCGGTCCACCAGTTTTCGCCGATTCCCCCTGGGCATGGCGACTGAACCGATCAGACGCGCTGTCTCAGCAGTTGAGCAGGAAGGTGGCATTCCGCGGAGAAGATGATACAATAGGAAGTGTATCATTATTCTGATCCGATTACACCACATAAACAGAAAGGAGCAGAGAAACCGTGAAACTGTTCTCTCCTGTGACCATCGGGCAACTGTCGCTGAAGAACCGCATCGTCATGTCGCCGATGTGCATGTACTCATGCAAGGACGAAAGCGGACTCGTCAATGACTGGCATCGGGTCCACTACACTTCGCGCGCTGTTGGACAGATTGGCCTGATCATCGTTGAGGCTACCGCCGTCACGAAGCAAGGCAGAATCACCGTGCACGACCTTGGCATCTGGTCAGACGAGCATATCGCGGGTCTGAGCGAGCTGGTCAGACTGTCGCATGAGCATGGCGCCAGGATCGGCATCCAGCTCGCCCATGCCGGGCGCAAGTCGACAGACCACGGTCCGATCATCGCGCCGTCCGCGATCCGTTTCAACGAATCCTACAAGATGCCGCTCGAGATGAGCCTCGAGCAGATCCATGAGACCATCCGGGCCTTCAGGGATGGCGCGAGACGCGCCGCGGCTGCGGGCTTTGACGTGATCGAGATTCACGCCGCGCACGGTTACCTGATCAACCAGTTCCTCTCCCCGCTCACCAATCAGCGAACGGATGAATACGGCGTCGATCTGACGGGACGCTCCCGCTTCCTGTTTGACATCATCGAAGCCGTGAAGCAGGAATGGCAGGGGCCGCTGCTTGTTCGCGTGTCCGCTGAAGAGTATGCGCCGGGCGGACTCAGCGTCGAAGATCATGTGATCCTCGCCCGCAGGATGAAGGAGCATGGCGTCGACCTGATCGATGTCAGCTCTGGCGGAGTCGTGCCGGCAACGATCCATGCCTATCCCGGTTATCACGTCCCTTATTCGGAACGGATTCGCAAGGAAGCCGGCATCGCCACAGGAACGGTCGGACTGATCACCTCGCCGGAACACGCCGTCGATATCCTGGAGAATGAGCGTGCGGATCTTATCTTCCTGGGACGGGAACTGCTGCGTGACCCTTATTGGCCGCGCACCGCTGCCAGCAAATTGGGCATCAAAATAACCCCGCCCGAGCAGTACGAACGAGGTTGGATCTGAATAGCGACGATATGAAGCTGATTCCTGCATGGCCTACAGGATCAGCTTCAACTCGCTGTAACGGCTGATGGAAGCGAGCAGGTCTTCGTGCAGCGGCAGGACGAAATCCATCTGCCCGGTGTGAAAGATGCCGCTGCGATTGTGCATCGTCGAGCCAGCAACATGCAGCTTGTAATAGGGTATGCCTGCACCCAGCCGCACGACCTCTTCGCGCTCATCCCGGCGGCTGACATAACGGTAATCACGAAGCTTGCTTTCGTAAGGGATGATTGAAACGATCTTGCTGAGCGGTATATGATAATTAAGATGAGGCTTCTGAATAACGAGCTCCTCGGTGGTGACGGTCAGGCCGATGTTGCTCATCTTGTGGGAGATTTTCAATTCGCCGTTGAGCGACTTGATCTGGATAAAATCGTGATGCATGTCGATTCTCCTCGCTTTCGTTCAGGATCCAGGCGCATGCGGCAAAGCTGCCGTCCGGGTGGATGAGATCCGGTGCCCGACTCATCCGCTGCCAGGCTGATCGGGAACGGCAAGATGCGCGCACACGAGGCATCCTGCCATGGAAGTTGCGCCTGTACATGCGGCGGCCTGGAAGCGGGCTTCATCAGCAGAATGCCGTCCATTCCCGGCTTCCTCCGACGGCGGGTTTCTCTTCTGCAACGCGGCCTGGATGCAGCCACGATACGGTCTGATCATAGCACAACAGGCGCGATTTGTCGATTCATGCGCTTTCCCGGGCAATTGGCGATCTCTTGCCAAAGAAGCCGTAATTTGATATTGTACAACTGCATTCATTACGCGATTCGGAAAGGAAATGAGAGCATGATCATCAAGCCTAAAGTTCGTGGTTTCATCTGCACGACCGCTCACCCCGTCGGCTGCGCGAAGCATGTTCAGGAGCAGATCGACTACGTGAAGCAGCAGCCAGCCATCGATGGACCGAAGAATGTGCTGGTCATCGGCTCCTCCACCGGTTACGGACTGGCCTCGCGCATCGCCGCAGCCTTTGGCAGCCGCGCGGCCACGCTGGGCGTCTGCTTCGAAAAACCCGCTTCAGATACCCGCACCGCGACCGCCGGCTGGTACAACACGGCAGCCTTCGAGCGAGCCGCTCGCGCTGAAGGGCTCTATGCCAGGACGGTCAACGGCGACGCCTTCTCCCGTGAGATCAAGGAGCAGGTCATCGAGGCGATCCGCCAGGACCTCGGCCAGGTGGATCTGGTCGTATACAGCCTGGCTTCACCGCGCCGCACCCATCCGGTGACGGGCGAACAGTTCTCCTCAGTGCTCAAGCCGATCGGACGCACGTATACGAACAAGACCGTCGACATCCATACGGGCAAAGTCACGGACATCTCGCTGGAGCCCGCCACGGAGGAGGAAATTCGCGCGACGGTAGCGGTCATGGGCGGCGAGGACTGGGAGATGTGGATCGATGCGCTGCTTGAGGCGGGCGTGCTTGCGGATGGCGCCAAGACCGTCGCCTACTCCTACATCGGTCCGGAGATTACATACGCCGTCTATCGCGAAGGGACGATCGGCCGAGCCAAGGACGATCTGGAGCGAACAAGCCACCGCTTGAACGACAGGCTGGCCAGCCGAATCTCCGGTGAAGCCTACGTCTCCGTCAACAAGGCTCTCGTTACGCAATCCAGCGCCGCCATCCCGGTCGTGCCCCTGTATATCTCGCTGCTGTTCCGCGTGATGAAAGAGAAGGGCATCCACGAGAATACGATCGAACAGATCGTGCGGCTGTACAAGGATCGCCTGTATGTGAACGGAGCCACCCCTGTGGACGAGGAGCGCCGCATACGCATCGACGATCTGGAGATGCGCGAGGATGTGCAGCAGGAAGTGGAGAAACTCTGGCATCAGGTTACGACGGACAACCTGGAGAGCATCAGCGACATCGCCGGATACCGCGAGGAGTTCTACAAGCTGTTCGGCTTCGGATATGACTCGATCGACTATGATGCGGACGTTGATCCGAACGTTGAACTGTAATCCAAACCCATAAGCCAGATAACAAGACAGCGGCATGCTTCATGCCGCTGTCTTGATCATTGGGCCTATTAGCCTGTCTTCACGTTCTGATCATCGAGATACGCATCCAGCGTCTGTTCGATGAAATCCAGCACCCTGTCGCTGGTGAAGCGCGACACCGACTGTCTGCACACCTCCGGTGAAGGCAAGGTCAGAGAGCCTGACAGGATGCGGCTGAGCATGCCGGCCAGAGCCAGCGCATCGCCTGGCCTGAACAGCCATCCGTTATGACCGTGCTGAACGATGTCCCGCGGGCCCGTCGGACAATCGCTGGAGATGACCGGGATGCCGCGGATCAATGCTTCAAGCAGGACGACGCAGTAAACCTCCCAGTCGGATGGCAGGATCAGGGCAGTGGCTTCGTTCACCGCATCCCAGGGAGACTCCCTGTACCCGACCCATTCGATGCGATCGGCGATGCCAAGCTTGGTCGACAGATCCTTCAGCCGAATCTCGTCGCTTGAACCCGGCACCGGGCGGGAGTCTTCGATCAGCTTCAGCCTCCAGTTCCTGTTCGGCAACGCCGACAAGGCGCGAAACAGGACATCGATGCGCTTCTGAACGTTGTACAGCCGGCCGATATAGAGAAAGGTTGCTTTCCTGGCGCGCGGCACCGGACGGACATCCGACCCGGAGACCGGCAGATAGACCGTCTTCACCATCGCGCCAGGAGACATTTCCCTGATCTTCTCAGCCACGTCGGTGCTGACCGCCAGATGCGCATCCGCGTAGACGAGCTGCTCGAAATGGTTCCATCTGGTCCATGAGCCGCTTACCCCGCTGATGATCTTCGGTCTCCTCTCGAACGAGTTGACGGATGCTCTGGCCACTCCTGTACACAGCGGGGACAAGGTGATGATCACATCGGGCGCCGGCAGGTGACAAAGCGTATGCTGAAGGTCCAGGATCGCCTGGATAACCGGCTCATCCGAGCGATAGCGATCCTTCCTGTCGGCGCCGCAGATGATCACATCCGGCATAGCTGCCGACTGGGCGTCGCTGCCCTGACTTTCATCCCTCATCACCAGCAATTTGCAGTCATGGCCGCGGGATTTCAACCCCTCTATGAGTTGCATCAGCGTCTTGTTCAGACCTTCTTCCTGATCCATTGCAGGGGAGTAGACGTATAAGATCAAGCATGAATTCCCACCTTTGTCCAGTGAAAGTAGTCAGTCAATATTTTTATTATACCATTATTTCCATGATCTGGAATACCAAATTAACCAAAAAAGCAGATTTCCCTTGTTGCATCATTTTCATAGACTCACATCACGATCCGTCAGGCATCCCGACATGACCTGCGCCCCAGGCCGAGCGGATCAGACAAGGCGGGGTGGCCCATATGTTCTATGTCTATATATTGGAATGCGCGGACCAGACTCTCTACACCGGTTACACCGTGAATCTGGACAAAAGGCTCAAGGAGCATAATCGGGGGACTGCCTCCAAATATACGAGGGCGCGACTACCCGTTACCCTCGTTTATTCGGAGACATGCAGCAGCAAATCGGAAGCGATGCGCAGAGAAGCGGCGCTCAAGCGGTTGAGCCGGGCGGACAAGCTGGCCTTAATCGGCGACAGAAGATGAACGCCACTCCCTGATCGCCTGGGTCATCAGCGGCACCACCTCGAACAGGTCGCCGACGATGCCGTAATCGGCGACTTGAAAGATCGGCGCTTCGGGATCGATATTGATGGCGACGATGATGCGGGATTGGCTCATCCCCGCCAGATGCTGGATCGCTCCGCTGATGCCGCAGGCGATATAGAGCTCCGGCGTCACCACCTTGCCCGTCTGCCCGATCTGCAGCGCATAGTCGCAATACCCCGCGTCACAGGCTCCGCGCGAGGCTCCGACCGCGCCGCCCAGCGCATCGGCCAGCTCCTCCAGCACGCGGAAGCCTTCCCTGCTGCGAACGCCGCGCCCTCCGGAAACCACCACCCTCGCTTCCGTCAGCTCCACCTTGCCCGCGATCTTCCTGACCACCTCGCGAATGACCATGCGCAGCGGCAGAGCTGGCGCGTAGGGCAGCTCTTCGACAGGGGCGTCAGCCTCCACGGGGAGTGCGGCGGGGATGTTGTTCACGCGAACCGATACGATGAACCGGTCCTTCAGCACCTCCTTCTGTTCAAACGCCTTGCCGGCGTAGATCGGCCTGATGAATCGCACCTGCTCCCCGTCCCGCGTGATCTCCGTGACGTCTGACACCAGCCCCCAGCCCAGCCGCGCCGCAAGGCGAGGCGCCAGATCTCTGCCCAGCGCCGTGTGGCCCGTGATGATCACATCCGCACCGCATGTGTCTGCGATGCGCTGGACGGCGTCCGCATACAGTTCCGCATGATAATGCGCGAGATCAGGATGATCGATGGCGATCACCCGCTCCACATCGTAAGCAGCCAGCTTCCTGGAGGCGACGGATACGCCATGGCCCAATACCGCGTAGACATAACGATCCCCCGGCCCCCCTATCCGCTTCGCCGCCTGCAGGGCCTCTCCGGATATCTGGCGCAGCCTGCCGTCCCTGTGCTCCGCGATGATCAGAAATGTTCGGCTCAACATCCCTCAGCCCCTTTCCTCAGATGACTCTGTCATCCTGGTGAAGATGACGAAGGAGCGCCTGCACCTGCTCCCTCGGCTCGCCCGCCAGGATGCGGCCCGTGCGCCGGGCGGCAGGCAGCGAGAGCGAGATCCTGAGCACCTCCGGAGCGAGGTCTTCCGGCGTCAGACCCAGCTCCTCCGGCGTCAGGCGGTGCAGCGGCTTCCGCTTCGCTCGCATGATGCCGGATAGCGAAGGATAACGCGGCTCATTCAATCCCTGCTGGGCGGTGATCAGCGCGGGCAAGGTCACCTCGACCCGCTCCACATCTCCTTCGGCGTCTCTCTCGCACAACGCCTTGTTGCCGCTCAGCGTCAGCTTCGTCACAGATCCCACATGCGGCAAGCGAAGCAGCTCGGCCACGCGGATCGCCACCTGCCCGGCGCCATTGTCCACAGAGAATAATCCCGCAAGCACCAGATCGACCTGCCTGCCGCCCAGATAAGCGGCGAGCGCGCGGGAGACACCATATTCGTCCGCGATATGCCGGTCGTCGATCCATACCGCCTCATCCGCCCCCATCGCCAGCGCCGTGCGCAGCGCCTCCGCGGCTCGCTCCGGGCCGACGGATACGGCATATACCGTGCCTCCTGACGCCTCGCGGATGCGAATGGCTTCCTCCAGCGCATATTCATCGTACGGATTCACGATGAACTTCGCCCCGTCTTCACGAATCATCCCGTCCTGCAGCACGATCTTCTCCTCGGTGTCAAACGTCTGCTTCAGCAGCACATAAAGATTCATCGACACATCTCCTCTTCCCCTTCGTGCAAAGATCGGCTTGCTGACTGCCGCTTCCGGACAGGGATCCTGCCATGGGATCCGCCTGTCCTGCGGCGCAGCTGCCAGTAATAATCCGTCAGCTGGCTGAATACTCATTCTTTACAAGTATAATCTGGCATTTCCTGAATATGCCCGCAGGCGGCACAGGTGATGGTTTGCCAATGCCAGAAATACCGGGAGGTCGATAGGATGAACAGGCCGCAGCATGCCATCAGAAGCGCTTGCGTGATCGGCTCGGGCGTGATGGGCGCGCAGATCGCGGCTCATCTGGCCAACGCGGGGCTGAATGTCCTGCTGCTCGACATCGTGCCGGATCAACTTGCAGAAGAAGAGATGAGGCGCGGACTGACGCTGGCCTCGAGCGCCGTTCGCAACCGGCTGGCGCTGGAAGCTCTGCGGCGCCTGGGAGAGACGGAACCCGCTTCGCTGTACGACGAAGCTTTCCTCACGCGCATCCGCGTCGGCAATATGGAGGATGATCTGCCGCTCATGCGCGAGGCGGACTGGATCATCGAAGCCGTAACGGAGAAGCTGGAGGTGAAGAAGCAGGTGCTCAGCCGCATCGAAGCCTGGCGCAGAGCGGATGCGATCGTCAGCACCAACACCTCCGGCATATCGATCGATGAGATGTCCTCCCACCTCAGCGAGTCATTCCGCGAGCATTTCCTGGGCACGCATTTCTTCAACCCGCCTCGCTACATGAAGCTGCTGGAGATCATCCCCGGCCAATGGACGAAACCCGGGATCATCCAGGCGATCGGCGAATATGCCGAACGCGCCCTGGGCAAGGGAGTCGTGATCGCGAAGGATACGCCGAACTTCATCGCCAACCGGATCGGCGCCTATGGCTTGCTCGTGACGCTGCGCGAGATGCTGGCTGCCGGCCTCACCGTGGACGAGGTGGACGCGATCACCGGACCTGCGATGGGCAGACCGCGCAGTGCGACGTTCCGCACGCTTGACCTCGTCGGTCTGGACACGTTCCTGCATGTCGCCGCCAACGTCAGGGAACGCGCGACGGATGAAGCCGAGCGAGCCCGCTTCACCGTCCCCGCCGTGCTGGAGGAGATGGTGAAGCGCGGCTGGCTGGGCGAGAAATCGGGCAAAGGGTTCTATCAGAAGGTGCGGACCGATCAAGGCAGCCGGATCCTGACTCTGAATCTGGACACGATGGAGTACGCGCCGTCGGTGAAGCCGACCTCCGCTTCCCTGGAAGCAGCGAAGCTCGCCAGCGGCACCGGCGGCAAACTGAAAGCGCTTCTCGCCGCCAACGACCGATACGGGCGCTTCGCGTGGAACGTACTCAGGGATACGCTGCTCTATGCGGCGGAAAAGGTCGGCGAGATCGCGGATTCCATCGCCGACATCGACCGTGCGATGAAGTGGGGCTTCAACTGGACGCTGGGACCATTTGAGACGTGGGATGCGATCGGCCTGATCCCGTCCGTTCAGCGCATGGAACGCGAGCAGGTGTCTGTCCCCCGCTGGGTTCGGGACTGGATCGACAGCGGGCATGACTCGTTCTATCAGGCATCGGGCGGCAAGCGCCACTATGTGATGCATGGCGCCTGGCACGAGGAGCGGCAGCCTCGCGGCTTCCTCTCCCTCCGCGCGCTGAAACAGCAGGGACGGATCCTCGCGGGCAATGACGGAGCCAGCCTGATCGACATCGGAGATGGCGTCGCCTGCCTGGAGCTCCACTCCCGGAACAACGCGATCGGCGGAGATATCCTGGAGATGATCCAGAGAAGCGTCGAGCTCGTGCAGCAGCATCATGAGGCGCTCGTCATCGCCAGCGAGGGACGACACTTCTGCGTCGGCGCCAATCTGATGCTGCTCCTCATGGAGGCCCAGGATGAGAACTGGGATGAGATCGAACGCATCATCCGCCTGTTCCAGGATACGATGATGCGGCTCAAATACTGTGAGAAACCGGTGGTCGCAGCGCCTTACAGCATGACGCTCGGCGGAGGTGTCGAACTGTGCATGGGAGCGAGCCGGGTATGCGCGGCGGCGGAGACCTACTGCGGCCTCGTGGAAACCGGCGTCGGCCTCATCCCTGCCGGAGGGGGGTGCAAGGAGCTCATCCTGCGGCTAAGCGCCGACCTGCCGGATGATCACGAAGGACCAGACATGCAGCCGTATGTGAATCGCATCTTCGAAACGATCGGCACGGCGAAGGTGTCGACCAGCGCGCATCACGCGAAGCGGCTGGGGCTGCTCAGGGAGCAGGACCGCATCATCATCAACCGCGATCTGCAGCTGCAGGAAGCGAAGCGGCTGGCATTGCAGCTGGCCGAAGCCGGCTATGCCCCGCCGGAGCGCCGCCGCATGCGCGTCGTTGGCCGCGACGGCAAGGCCGTGCTCAAGATGGGAGCCAGGCAGATGCGGCTTGGCGGGTACATCAGCGACCATGATCTGAAGATCGCCGACAAGCTGGCGCACGTGCTCTCCGGAGGCGATGTGCCGTATGGCACCCTCGTCAGCGAGCCATATATGCTCGACCTTGAGCGGGAAGCGTTCCTCAGCCTGTGCGGCGAGCCGAAGACGCAACAGCGCATGCAGCACATGCTCTCCACGGGCAAACCGCTGCGCAATTAACTCTGACGTTGTGAGGTGATGCGCATATGAGAGAAGCAGTCATCGTCTCGGCGGCGCGCACGGCGGTGGGCAAGGCGAAGCGGGGAAGCCTTGCGCATACGCGGGCGGAGGATCTTGGCAAGGCCGTGCTGAATGCCGTGATGGAGCGAGCTCCCGGTGTCGATCGGGCATCGATCGATGACATCATCATCGGCTGCGCCATGCCCGAAGGCGAGCAAGGGCTGAACTTCGCCCGGATCATGGCGCTCTACGCCGGTTTCCCCGTCACGGTGCCCGCGATAACGATCAACCGCTTCTGCTCGTCCGGCTTGCAGGCCATCGCTTACGCGGCCGAACGGATCATGGTTGGCGCGGCGGAGGCGATCATCGCGGGCGGGGTGGAGAGCATGAGCCACGTGCCGATGAGCGGCTTCAAGCCTTCCCCCCATCCGGACATCGTCGATGCCATGCCGGAAGTGTACATGGGCATGGGACTGACGGCGGAGAACGTGGCGCAGCGGTTCGCGATCTCCCGCGAGGATCAGGACCTGTTCGCCCTCTCCAGCCACCGCAAGGCGGCAGCGGCGCAGGCGGCCGGGAAGTTCACGGAGGAGATCGTGCCGCTTAAGGTCGTGCGAACCGTGTTCGACGAGCAGGATCGGCGCACGGAGCACGGCTTCACCTTCGCGCATGACGAAGGCGTCCGCACCGACACGTCCCTCGAAGCGCTGGCCGCGCTGAAGCCTGCGTTCAAGCTCGGCGGCACCGTCACCGCCGGCAATTCCTCGCAGATGAGCGATGGCGCAGCCGCTGTTCTCGTCATGAGCAGGCAGCGAGCCGAGGAGCTGGGGCTCGAGCCGCTCGCCACATACCGCTCCTACGCGCTCGCTGGCGTGGAGCCGGAGATCATGGGCGCAGGACCGGTGGAGGCGATCCCCCGGGCGCTCAGGATGGCCGGCATGACGATCGGTGACGTGGACCTGTTTGAGATCAATGAGGCCTTCGCCTCCCAATGCGTGCACATCATCCGTCAGCTCGACCTCGACGAATCGATCGTCAACGTGAACGGCGGCGCCATCGCCCTTGGTCACCCGCTCGGCTGCACGGGCTGCAAGCTGACGGTGACGCTGCTGCACGAACTGAGGCGGCGCGGCGGCGGGATCGGCGTCGTCTCGATGTGCATCGGCGGCGGCATGGGAGCCGCCGGCGTGTGGGAGGTGCATGCTCCGTAGCATGGCCCTGGCCTGATCCATCACACAACAAGAGGGGGAATATAGCTTGACACAGAAGGCAGACCGTAAGCCCGGCGGCAGCTTCATCATCGAGGACACGGACTGGCGATCGCTCGTTACGCCCGAGGATCTGACGGAGGAACAGCGAATGATCGGCGATGCGACCTCCCATTTTATCGAACACGATGTCCTGCCGCACGATGATGCGCTGGAGAAGCTCGACTACAACCTGACGGTCGATCTGCTGCGGCGGGCTGGTGAACTCGGCCTGCTCGGCGCGGATGTTCCGGAAGCCTATGGCGGACTGGGGCTGGATAAGGTCAGCACGACGCTGATCAGCGAGAAGCTGGCGAGAGGTTCCTCCTTCTCCCTGTCGCTCGGCGCCCATGTCGGCATCGGCACGCTGCCGATCGTTTACTTCGGAACGCCCGAGCAGAAGCGCCGCTATCTGCCGCAGCTGGCGAGCGGCGAACGGATCGCCGCCTATTGCCTGACCGAACCGTCCTCCGGCTCGGATGCGCTTGGCGCCAGGACAACGGCGAGGCTGACGGAGGATGGCGGCCATTATGTGCTGAGCGGGCAGAAACAGTTCATCACCAATGCCGGATTCGCCGATCTGTTCATCGTCTACGCCAAGGTGGACGGTGACAAGTTCAGCACCTTCATCGTCGAACGCGCCTGGGAAGGGGTGAGCATCGGACCGGAGGAGCGGAAAATGGGCATCAAGGGCTCATCGACATGCCCGCTCATCCTGGACAACGTGCGCGTTCCTGTGAGCAATCTGCTCTGGGAGGTCGGCAAGGGCCATCTGATCGCCTTCAACATCCTCAATATCGGCCGGTTCAAGCTGGCCGCCGGCTGTCTCGGAGCGTGCAAGGAAGCGATCTCGCTGGCCGCCTCCTACGCCAATGTGCGCAAGCAGTTCGGCAGGCCGATCTCCTTCTTCCCGCTTATCCAGCGCAAGCTGGCCGAGATGAACATCCGGACATACGCGCTTGAGAGCATGGTCTACCGAACAGCCGGCCTGATCGATGCCAGGCTGTCCGAGATCGACCTGGGCGATGCGGAAGCCGGCATGGCCGCAGCCCGGGCGATCTCGGAGTATGCGCTGGAATGCTCGATCAACAAGGTGTTCGGTTCGGAGGCGCTGGACTTCGTCGCCGATGAAGGCGTGCAGATCCACGGCGGATATGGCTACATCCAGGATTACAAGATCGAGCGCATCTACCGCGACTCCCGCATCAATCGCATCTTCGAAGGCACGAACGAGATCAATCGACTGCTCATCCCGGGCACGCTCCTGAAGCGGGCGATGAAGGGCGAGCTGCCGCTGCTCGAGAAGCTGCAGGCTCTGCAGTCCGAGCTGCTGACCATGATGCCGCCTGACCCACACCCGGAGCCGCTCGGCGAGGAGACCCATCTCCTGTCCATGGCCAAGAAGATCTTCCTGATGACGGGAGGGCTCGCGGTCCAGAAGCATCAGATGAACCTCGAGCAGGAACAGGAGATGCTGTCCGACCTGGCGGATATGATGATCCTCATCTATGCCGGCGAAAGCGCGCTGCTCAGGGCGAAGAAGCTGCGGGAAGGAGTCGATCCGTCACGCGCCGCGCTGGCTGAAACGATGGCGGAGGTGTACGTCCGCGAAGCGTTCTCACAGATCGAACAGCTCGCAAGACGTGTCCTGGCCTCCCTCGCGAGCGGGGATGAGCTGCGCACGCAGCTGTCGGTGCTCCGGAAGCTGACCCGTCACAACCCCATCGACCTGATCGCCAGGAAGCGCAGGATCGCCGGGCAGGTGCTCCGGACGGAAGGCTATGTGGTCTGAGGGTCTGGGCGGATACCGGCGAACAGGATTGGAGAAGAGCTCATGACCTGAAGGACAACAGGAGGATGAAATCATGCACAAACGATGGTTAGAGCATTACTCCGAAGGAGTGCCGGCTACCTATCCCTACCCGAGGCTGAATCTGGCGAAGCTGCTGATGGAGGCGGCAACGGAGTACCCGGAGCAGACGGCCGTTTACTTCTTCGGGAAGACACTCACCTACCGGGAACTCTGCGATGCCGCGATCCGTTTCGCGAATGCGCTGCGCGGCATGGGCATCGGCAAGGGCGACCGGGTGGCGATCATGCTGCCGAATTGCCCGCAAGCCATCATCGCTTATTACGGAGTTCTGATGATCGGGGCTATCGTCGTGCAGACGAACCCGCTTTATGTCGAACGTGAGATCGAGCAGCAGATGACTGACTCAGGAGCCGTCGCCATCGTCACCCTGGATCTGATGTTCAGGCGAGTGGCGAATGTCAAGGCGAACACGTCACTCAAATATATCATCGTAACCTCCATTCAGGACTATCTGCCCTTTCCGAAAAATCTGCTTTATCCGATCTTGGCGCGCAGAGACGGCAGCGACCTCAGCGTCACTTACGGACCGGGCGTGCTGAGGATGAAGGAGTTGCTGGAGCGCGCAAGCAGCGTTCCTCTCCTCTGCGAGGTGGACGCCGAGCGCGATCTCGCGCTGTTGCAATACACCGGAGGGACGACGGGCACGCCGAAGGGCTGCATGCTGACGCATTACAACCTGGTCGCCAATACGATCCAGTGCAGTCTGTGGCTGCAATGCAAGGAGAAAGCGACCGAACGCTATCTGGCCGCTCTCCCCTTCTTTCATGTTTTCGGCATGACCGTGCTGATGAATCTGTCGATCGCCACCGCAGGCGCCCTTTACCTTCTGCCGAAATTCCAGATCCATGATATCCTGAAGCTCATTCATAAGCACGAGCTGACGATCTTCCCAGGCGTCCCGACGATGTACAACGCGATCATCCATCATCCCCATCTTTCCCGCTATGACCTGTCTACCATCAAGGCATGTGTCAGCGGCGCCGCACCGCTGCCCGGAGAGGTTCAGTCACAATTCGAGCAATTGACGGGCGGGAAGCTGATTGAAGGCTACGGCTTGACCGAGGCCTCCCCCGTCACCCATGTCAACAATCTGTGGGGCAAGCGCAAGACCGGTTCCATCGGCATCCCAATCCCGGATACGGACGCCAGGGTCGTGGATCCGGAGAGCGGCGAGGAGCTGCCTCCCGGCGAGATCGGCGAACTGATCGTATCCGGTCCGCAGGTGATGCTCGGCTACTGGAACAAGCCGGAGGAGACCGCGCAGACCTTGCGCGATGGCTGGCTCTATACCGGGGATATGGCGAGGATGGATGAGGATGGTTTTTTCTACATCGTTGACCGCAAGAAGGACATCATCATCGCCAGCGGATTCAACATTTATCCGCGCGAGATAGAAGAAGTGCTCTACGAGCACCCCGCGGTCCAGGAAGCGGCAGTGGTTGGAGTGCCGGACGAATATCGCGGCGAGACCGTCAAGGCTTATGTTGTGTTAAAGCAGGGAGCCAGCGCCACGGTGCAGGAGCTGGATGAATGGTGTCGGGCGAGACTGGCGAAGTTCAAGGTGCCGCGGTCCTATGAGTTCCGCGACACGCTTCCCAAATCCATCATCGGCAAGGTGCTCCGTCGCAAGCTGCTGGAAGAGCAAAAGGAAGATGCCGGCGCGAAGTGACCGCTTCAGCCGGTATCTTCCTTTTGTCATCATTCAGCCCAGGGTCTCAAGCAGCCAGATGCGGTTCATCTCCACATCGATCACGTCGACGTGCTTGCTGAGAGCCGGGTACAGGGAGATGGTGCGTTCGTCGGGATCGAGGATGTACCAGCCGCGATCATGGATGCTGATGAGCAGCTTGCCGTCCTGTCCGGGGACCACATGCTTCAGCCAATGATTGTCGGAGAAGAGTCCCAGATAGGCGTCGAACAGGATGTGGTACGTGTCCGATACCGGATGGTACAATGCCCATCTTTCCCTGATCGGCCCATCCTCGTCCTGTTCATTGTGAATGCCGGTGATGAGCAGGATCCTGCCGTCGCGCAGCGGGTGCATGGAATACTCGCCAGAAGCATGGGTTGACGTCAGCACGACTCGCTTCGCGGTCAGATCCTCCAGATCGGTCACATAGAGAACCGGCATATAACCGTCGTTGCCGGGTATCGGCTCATATCTCGTGTACACGATGTGCCGGCTGCTGGCAAAATAGATGCTCTGCGCGGTGCATCCGCCCTCCACACATTCGTGGGTGCCGAAGGATTCGAGGACAAGCGGTTCCTGATCCGTCAGATCATCGAGAACATAAAGATCATAGATAGAACTTCCGTCATTGGTCGTGTACCCCACTCCAATCGCCAGCTTGCCTGCTGTCGGTGATTGGCTGAGGGATACGATCCGCTCGTCAGGACGGGCATTTGGCGTCTCCCAGACCGTCGTCAGCTCATCGCGGGAGACGCGATACGCCATCAGCGCACGATCCGTCGCATATGCGAGCAGATCGTCCTCGATCCATACCGGATCGTGGATCTCGTTCATCCCGAAGGACCGGATCATGTTGCCGAAGCGATCCCTGAGCTGGTACAAGTACACGCTGTAGGTGCCGTCGCTTCCCGCAAGACCGGTCAGGACGTAGCTGCCCTGAGGTGAGACGTCGATCAGGTCATACCTGGTAATCGTTGTGAAATAGGCTTCCTTCGTATTGGTCTCCAGATCAATGGCGCTGAAGCGTTCGGGTTCGGTTGGCTGGATGACGAATCTTTCGCGTGTGACCAGTCTGTATCCCTCTTCGGTCTGGATGCCATTGAGCGAGAAGCTGACCGGTTCCAGCATGTCATCATCGAACACCAGCGACAACCTGGCCTCCTGATCGTTGGTCCATTGCAACGACCAGGCAACCAGCGGATTGGTCCGCAGGTGCTCGTTCAATTTCTCATAGAGGCTGGTGCGATCAACCGGATGGTTGAATCGCATCGTCATCTGGTAGGTTTCGCCGTTCAGGACATAATAGGTTGCCTGATAGCCTTGCCGCAACAGCTCCGCGTACTCTTCCAGCGCGGGATCGGTGCGGGAGAAGACGGTGTAGGTGAACGGCTCCACATACCTGACCAGCACCTCCAGGATGTCCTCCTGATCCGGTGAGGCGAAACGGACGATGATGTCAGACTGCGGGGCATCGAACAGCTTGATGACGATCGGCAGTTCCTTGACATCGACGCTCACCTCGCCAAGCGCGAAGGGAATCCTTCTCCCGTCAGCCATGCGAATGACCGAGATGCCTTCCGCAAACCTCTCAAAATCATCCGCCGTGATCGAACGGTCGAGAGGGACGAAGAAGCTGATCTTCGCGGAGGGCGAATAGAAGAAAAGCTGCTCCGCGCTGTCGTAGAGCCAGGTTTTGTAGCCTTCCTCCTCGACCCGGATGCTCCCAGGCCGCGTCTTCAGGGAATGATAGATCAGCTCGGCGCCGCTCGCGGTCAGTCCATCGGTTGTGTGATTGCCGCCGTCCTCAGCTTCCCGGTTTCGCCATAGATCCTTCTCGGAAGGGTCGAGGTTCAGGAGCCGGCTGATGCCGTCCATGGTCTCGATATCCGCCAGACTGATCACCGTGCTGCATTGGTTCAGCGTTCCTCCGAGCGCGGCATTCTTCATGATGAACGTATATCGCTGATCCTTCTGGAAGGGATACGGACATCGTTCGTCGACCGTATATTGAATGGATCTGACGATAATCTCGGCTCCCTTGAGGGTATGCTCCGGCTGAACGATGACGCGATAGGTGCCGTTCAGATTGCGCGATATGCGTGTGACGCGCCCGCTGTATATGCTGGTTGCGGCCTTGACTTCATCCTCCAGCACGATGCCGCCGCAGGTACAACCGCTTGCTGACCGGATGCGGGGGAGGTCATAGATGGTCATATTGAACCAGGCGATTGAACCGACGAGAACCACAACACCAAGTGCGGCGACCAGCAACCATTTGTAGATGTGCCAATATTTCACCCGCCAAGCCCCCTTTATCCCCCGACTTTCGACTGAATATCGCGACATTATGCCTGTGACAATTTCATTATAGCATGTATAAATAATGGGGGTAACTCGTCCAAAGTCTTGAATGGCCCGGCGATCAGGTGGGCTGTTGGGAGGATGTCACGGGAAGGGTCGGATGCAGGATCTCACAGGTTAAACTATCTTAGCCAGGCCATGGTCGGGCTGTCAGGTACGGTGGAGAATGTGGCCGAAGACGTTCATCTGTTATCCATGTATCCTGGGCTGAACGCAGACCCGTTATCCCTGCTTTCTGGCCTCCTCGCAATCCTTTTACCCTGTATCCCGGCCTGATCGCGGAACAGCTATCCCTGCTTTTCCTGGCCTGCTCGCAAACCAGTTATACCCGCTTCCTGGCTTCCTCACAGACGATGTGGACTGGAAGAGATGCAGGAGGCAAACAGAAACAGGCCATCCTGGCTGGTCAACAGATTGCTGCCCGCACTCAGATGGCCCACCGCAACTGCGGAGAACTTGAGCATGATGCGTTCTCCAGTTAACCCTGTTTCCTGGCCTCTCCGTAGACGATGTGGAATGGAACGCCGTGCTTGCGGGCTGCGGCTGCCACGTCATCATATTCCGGCGACGAGCGGATGACGGCTCCTTCCCTTAACGCTTGCTTGAGCCGAATCCTGCCGTAAGGCGTCTCCACCTCCACCCATCTGCGGCCAAGCGCCCGGCGCGACCATACGCTTCGCCTGACGCCGAAGGTCGAGGTCTCCGTGAACAGCACCGCTTCGCATGCGTCCGCCTGGTCGTGCCGGACCAGCACGGTGACGAGCGTGCCCGGGCGATTTTTCTTCATATATACAGGCGTATAATAGACATCCAGCGCTCCTGTGGCAAACAGCTGCTCCATCGCATAACCGAGCGCCTCTCCGCTGGTGTCGTCCAGCTGCGCCTCAAGGACGATGATCGTCTCCTCCATCTCCTGCTCCCCATGGACAGAAGCGGCCTGGTACTCTCCAGCTTCTTTGAGCAGGATCGCACGAAGGACGTTCGGATGCGCGAAGTCCTTGAACCCGGCCCCGTAACCGATGCGTTCAACCTGCATCGCGGGCAACGGGCCAAAGCCGCTGGCCAGAGCGCGCAGGATGCCCGCGCCGGTTGGCGTCGTCAGCTCCCCTTCGGCATTCAGGCCTGACAGCGGGATGCCCCGCAGGAGCTCGAGCGTAGCCGGCGCAGGGATCGGATACAGACCATGCGCCATCCTCATCCGCCCGTGGCCAACAGCCACCGGAGAAGCGATGATCCTGTCGATGCCGAGATGTTCCAGAGCCAGGCATACGCCGATGATATCGATGATCGAATCCATCGCGCCGACCTCATGGAAGTGCACCTGCTCCGGCGGCATCCCGTGGATCTTGCCCTCCGCTTCGGCGATCGCCTGGAAGATCGCGACGCTTCGCTCGATCACGCGAGGCGGAAGCTCGCTGCCTCTGATCATGGCGATGATGGTTGAGGCTTGGCGATGCTCGTGGTCATGATGGCCGTCCGCGTGATGATGCCCATGCGCTTGGTGATGATGGCCATCCGAGTGATGATGCCCATGGTGATGATGGCTATCCGCATGATGATGCCCATGCGTATGGTCATGATGGCCATCCACGTGATGATGCCCATGGTGATGATGGCCATCCGCGTGTTGATGTCCATGGTGATGGTCATGATGATCTTCCGCATGATGATGTCCATGATGATGGTCATGATGGCCATCCG
>Ga0310828_1000328_pt1 | contig 57517 bp, 52 predicted proteins | sample WT_ome_3_FD_202242 | JGI IMG/M metagenome (GOLD analysis project Ga0310828, IMG submission 202242) | Sorghum-adapted microbial communities enriched on wild type (WT) sorghum from Joint BioEnergy Institute, Emeryville, California, United... ... | reverse complement strand
GAAAGGGCTGAAAAGTCTGCTTTCTCGTTACCTGGAACTTTGTTAACCTTACGGAACCGCCGTATGCGGACCCGCATGTACGGTGGTGTGAGAGGTCGGGGGCTAGCCGCCCCCTCCTACTCGATCCGATCAGGAGCGGTTGACTTTCTCGATGGTGCCCCCGCCAAGGCATTCCTCGCCGTCGTAAAACACGACCGCCTGGCCCGGGGTGACGGCTTTCTGCGGCACGTCGAATTCGACGAGCCAGTTTGCCTCGTCCATCCGCGTCACCCGCACGCCCTGGTCCGGCTGGCGGTAGCGGAACTTGGCCGTGCAGCGGAGCGTTTCGCCGATCGCCACGGACCGTCCGTCGATCCAGTTCACGCCGCTTGCCACCAGGCTGACCGAGTACAGTAGCGGATGGTCTTCGCCCTGCACGACGATGAGCACGTTGTTTTCCAGATCCTTGTCGGCGACGAACCACGGCTTGCCGTTGCCGGAACCGCCGATGCCGAGCCCCTGCCGCTGGCCGAGGGTATAGTACATGAGGCCGTGGTGCATGCCCTTCACTTCCCCTTCCGGCGTGCGCATTTCGCCCGGTTGGGCGGGCAAATACCGGCTCAGGAATTCCCGGAAGTTCCGCTCGCCGATGAAGCAGATGCCGGTGCTGTCCTTTTTGCGGGCGGTGGCCAGGCCGGCCTCCAGGGCGATTTGGCGCACCTGCGGCTTGGTCAGGTGGCCGATCGGGAACATCGCCTTGTTCAGCTGATGCTGCGTAAGGGCGTTCAGGAAGTACGTCTGGTCCTTGTTCGGATCGACCGCGCGCAACAGCCGCACGCGCCCGTCGGCGGCCCGGTCCAGGCGGGCATAGTGCCCCGTCGCCAGATAATCGGCCCCGAGATCGAGCGCCTTGGCGAGAAATTCGCCGAACTTGATTTCCCGGTTGCACATGACGTCGGGGTTCGGCGTCCGTCCGCGGCGGTATTCGTCGAGGAAATATTCGAACACCTTTTCGTAATATTGCTTCTCGAAATTGACGGTATAACACGGGATGTCGATCTGGTCGCATACCCGGCGCACGTCTTCGGCGTCTTCCTCCGCCGTGCAGCGGCCAAACTCGTCGGTATCGTCCCAGTTTTTCATGAAAATGCCGATGACCTCATACCCCTGTTGCTTGAGCAAGAGGGCCGCCACCGAGGAATCGACGCCGCCGGACATGCCGACGACGACGCGGGCATCGGTTTCGATCACGGTCGTTCATTCCTTTTCTGTAAAATGAGACGGGTTATTCATCTCATTATACAACTTTTTTGTTTCATAACAAGGAACCATATGATAACATATAATAAGTATGGGAATTCAAGGATTGCGGCGTTGTTGGCCTGGAAACAATGATGAAAGCAGAGTTAAACGGCTGACCAACGAATGGCCGAAAACGGGTAATGAGGTGCAACAAGATTGAAAATTTCCACCAAGGGCCGCTACGGCCTGACCATCATGATGGAGCTAGCCAGATCGTACGGGGAAGGTCCCGTTTCCTTGAAAAGCATCGCGGAAAAGCACGGTTTGTCCGAACATTATCTGGAGCAACTGATCTCCCCGCTGCGCAATGCCGGACTTGTCAAAAGCGTCCGCGGCGCGTACGGCGGGTACGTATTGCCGCATGATCCGCAAAGCGTTACGGCCGGGAAGATCATCCGCATTTTGGAGGGACCGATCAGCCCGGTCGATTTTACGGAGGAAGACGATCCGGCCAAGCGCGACCTGTGGATTCGCATCCGCGACAGCATTGCCGGCGTGCTGGACTCCACCACCCTGTCGGATTTGATCCACTACGAGGGCGGCGAAGAAACGGAAGGATACATGTTCTACATTTGACGAAAGAGGTCCGTCCATGACCGCCATATACCTGGACCATGCTGCAACAACGCCGTTGCATCCCGCGGTGCTTGACGCGATGTTGCCCTGCCTGGCGGACGTGTTTGGCAATCCGTCCAGCCTGCACGGGTTCGGGCGGAAGGCGCGCCAGGCACTCACGCGATCGAGGGACGCCATCGCCGGCCGGCTCGGCGCCGCCCCTTCCGAACTGGTTTTCGCCGGAAGCGGAACGGAAAGCGACAACCTGGCCATTTTCGGCGCAGCCCGGGCGATGAAGGAGAAGGGAAAAACCCATCTCGTTACCTCGGCCATCGAGCACCATGCGGTGCTGAACGCTTTCCGGGCGCTGGAACGGGAAGGGTTTCGGGTGACCTACCTGAAACCCGGCGAAAACGGACGAATCGACGCCGGTGAAGCGGTGCGCGCCATCCGTCCGGATACCGCCCTCGTCAGCATCATGTGGGTCAACAACGAAACGGGGGTCATCCAGCCCGTGGCGGAGATCGGCCAAGCCGCACGGGAAGCGGGGGCCGTGATGCATGTCGACGCCGTGCAGGCCCTCGGATTCTTTTCCGTTCGACTCGCCGATCTGCCCGTCGATTTGATGAGCTTTTCGGCGCACAAAATCGGCGGCCCGAAGGGGATCGGCCTGCTTTATTGCCGGAACGGCACGCTTTTGGCGCCTTTGCTTCACGGCGGCAACCAGGAACGGAAGCGCCGTCCCGGAACGGAGAACGTCGCCGCCGCGGCCGGTTTCGCCAAGGCGGTGGAATTGGCCGTCGCCGAACCGGAAGCGAAACGCGCGCGCATGCTTGAGCTGAGGGAACGTTTTCTCTCCGCGCTCGGCGAGGCGGCGGGCGATGCGCCCTTCGTCGTCAACGGGCATCCGGATTCCGCCCTGCAAATGCCCTCCATCCTGAATGTCAGTTTTCCCGGAATCGACAGAGAAACCATGCTGTTCAACCTGGATCTTGCGGGAGTGGCCGCTTCCGCCGGATCGGCCTGCACGTCCGGTTCCCTTGAGGATTCCCACGTGCTTGCGGCCATGGGGCTTCCTCCCGAACGGGTCAAGAGCGCCATCCGGTTCAGCTTCGGCCCGTCCACGGACATGGAGGAGATCGTGCAGGCCGCACAAATCGCGGGAACCATTTTGCGGCGGCTGCGTAACCCATAGTCAGGAACGGATGCAGATCCTGGTATAAACCGGCCCGCATCCGGAAAAAGTAGGATAGGAAGACGTTTTTAACCGACAGAAAGAATAGGGTGATCCAACGTGCATAGTTGTCCGAACTGTCAGTCCAAAGACATCGGAAAGATCGGTTCCCACCAGTTTTACTGCTGGAGCTGTTTCATCGAGTGGAGCGTAAGCGGAGACAAGGTTTCCGTGTTTCAGGTCGAAGAAGACGGAACGCTCAGTTCCCTGGACGATCTGTTTTTTGAGCAGGAAGAAGTATCCCAACAAATCCAGCTCGGTTGATGCCGGCCCGCCCCCGGGCCGCCGCCGCGCTGGGCATCCCGAACGCACCCCGGCCGGAAGGCCGGTTTTTTTTCGGATGAAGCGGCCCGGTTCGGACGCATACTAGTCGGAAGAAACATTCGGCCGAAGGGGTGGGCGGATGAACCGGTTGACGAGAAGACGGGTGCTGTTTTGGCTGGTGACGGCCCTTCTGTTGCTCGCCGCCATCCATTTGCTCGTGCTGATCCGGCCGGTGCTGTCGGCTTTCTGGTCGCTGTGCGAGAAGGTGCTGGCGCCTTTTTTCTTTGCGGTGATCATCTCCTACGTGCTGCATCCGGTCGTCGGGCTTCTGACCCGCCGCAAGGTGCCCCGCAGCGCGGCGGTGCTGATCATTTATGCAGTGTTCATAGCCTGCGTGGCGGTCGTGCTCGCCAACCTGGTGCCGATGTTCGCCGAACAGGTGCGGGAATTGAACGAACGGTTGCCGGGTTTGACGATGAAGGCGCAGGACTTCGTGGACGACGTCAAAAACAACCGTTCGGTGCCCGATTCCGTCCGGGACGGGATCGCGGGCGCCATCCGGCGAGCGGAGGACGGCGTCGCCCGGTTCATCGGCAACCTGGCCGGCGGAATCGGGGAAACCCTCGACATCCTGTTCGCCGCCTTCATCGTGCCGTTTCTCGCGTTCTACATGCTGAAGGACTACCAGATGATCGAAAGGGCGGCGCTCACCTTCGTGCCGGAACGATACCGGCGGGATGCGGTGACGATGCTGAAGGAAATCGACGAGGCGCTGGGCAACTACGTGCGCGGGCAGTTCACCGTCTGCCTGATCATCGGGATCATGGCCTACGTCGGCTACTGGCTGATCGGGCTGGAGCTTCCCCTGCTTCTGGCGGGCATCGTGGCGCTGTTCAACATCATTCCGTATCTCGGGCCCTTTTTCGGCGCGGCGCCGGCCCTTCTCGTCGCTTCCACCGAATCGCTCCGGATGGTGCTGCTGGCCGCGGCAGTCAACCTGGCGGTGCAGGTGCTGGAAGGCAACGTCATCTCGCCGCTTGTGGTGGGACGCAAATTGCAGATGCATCCGCTCGTGATCATTTTCGTCGTCCTGGTGGGAGGAGAGGCGTTCGGCATCATCGGCCTCATTTTGGCGGTGCCCGCCTATGTCGTGCTCAAGGTGATCGTGCAGCATGCGGCGGTTTTCCGGGCGAAGTTCCGGGAGCATGAACCGGTTTGACACTGTCGAAAGGCCCGGGTATAATTTTTAGTGGTTTTCATAACGACAAGCGCAGGGATGATGACCGGGCGGCGCCCGCGGCGGCATCCCGCATGCAGCAAGAGTAAGCCGTCAACCGTCAACCAGAGAGCGGGACTCCCCGCCCGCGCGGCCGGACAAGCCGCCCGGACGGAGGCTGGAAGAGTCCGCGGGACAAGGGACGGCCGAAGCCGGCTGCGGAGCGTGGACGAACTTCACCGGTTGGCCCCGTTATCGGCCATGCGAGCGATTAACGTTTCGGCATCGTGCGAAACGCTTAATAAGCAGGGTGGTACCGCGAGTTTTCGTCCCTGTTTGTTGGGCGTTTTTTTCGTGAATGGCCGCCTGAAGCGGCAAGCGGTCCGCAAACGGCGCAATCGCCGGCTGCGGAGGCAACACCGATCGGCAAACAAAAGGGGATGGGTATGGATGAAATCGAGTGAAATTCGGCAAAAATGGCTGGACTTCTTCGCGTCAAAGCAACATAAAATCGAACCGAGCGCCCCGCTCGTGCCTTACAACGATCCGTCTCTCTTGTGGATCAACGCCGGCATGGCGCCCCTCAAACCGTATTTCGACGGGCGCATCAAGCCGGAAAACCCGCGTATTGCCAATGCGCAGAAGTGCATCCGCACCAACGACATCGAAAACGTGGGCAAAACGCGCCGGCACCATACGTTTTTCGAGATGCTCGGCAACTTTTCGATCGGCGACTACTTCAAAGAAGAAGCGATCACGTGGAGCTGGGAATTCCTGACGGATCCGAAGTGGCTCGGGCTCGATCCAAACCGGCTGTCGGTGACGATTCATCCGGAAGACGAGGAAGCGTTCCGGCTCTGGCATGAAAAAATCGGCTTGCCGAAGGAGCGGATCTACAAACTGGAAGACAACTTCTGGGACATCGGGGAAGGCCCGTGCGGCCCCTGCACGGAAATTTTCTACGACCGCGGTGAAGCGTACGGCGACCTGTCCGATCCGGAATGCTATCCAGGCGGCGAAAACGAACGTTTCCTGGAAGTGTGGAACAACGTCTTTTCGCAGTTCAACCACAACAAGGACGGTTCGTACACGCCGCTGCCGAACAAGAACATCGACACCGGCGCCGGCCTGGAACGGTTTGCGGCCGTCCTGCAAAACGCGGATTCCAACTTCGACACCGACCTGTTCCAGCCGATCATCCAGCAGACGTGCGCCATCGCCGGCGTCCGGTACAAGGAGAAGGAAGAGACGGATGTCGCCCTGAAGGTGATCGCGGACCACATTCGGGCCGTTACCTTCGCCGTCGGTGACGGCGTGCTGCCGGGCAACGAAGGGCGCGGTTACGTCATCCGGCGTTTGCTGCGCCGCGCCGTGCGGTACGGGAAGGTGATCGGCATCGACGAACCGTTCATGTACCGGCTGGTGAAAACCGTCGGCGATATCATGGGCGTGTATTATCCGGAAGTGGTGGAGAAGCGGGAGTTCATCGAGCGGGTGATCCGCACCGAGGAAGAGCGGTTCCACGAAACGCTCGGCGAAGGGCTGAACATTTTGGCGCGGATGATCGAGAAAGCCAGGGCGGAAGGCAAAGACGCCATCAGCGGGGAAGACGCTTTCCGGCTGTATGACACGTACGGCTTCCCCCTCGACCTGACCGTCGATTTCGCCGCCGAATCGGGCATGGCCGTCGACCAGGAAGGGTTTGAAGCGGCCATGGAAGCGCAAAAAACGCGTGCCCGCGCGGCCCGCGCCGAAGCCGGAAGCATGCAGGTGCAAGGCGGCCCCCTTGCCGACTTTGCGGTTAAAAGCGAATTTGTTGGATATAATGAATTGGTAACTTCCGCGAACGTCATCGCCATCGTGCAGGACGACCGGATGGTGGATCTGGCCGCCGCCGGCAAACCGGCGCAGTTCATTTTGGACCGGACGCCCTTCTATGCCGAAAGCGGGGGCCAGGTGAGCGACCTGGGCACGATCCGGAAAGACGGGGCGCTGGCCGCGGTCAAAGACGTGAGCAAGGCGCCCCACGGCCAGCATGTCATGCACGTGGAGATCACCGAAGGCACGTTCCGCGTCGGCGACAAGGTAACGGCGGAGGTCGACCGGGGACTTCGGGAAGACACGATCAAAAACCATACGGCGACCCATTTGCTGCACAAGGCGCTCAAGGAAGTGCTCGGCGAACACGTCAACCAGTCAGGTTCCCTCGTGGAGCCGGAGCGGCTCCGCTTCGACTTCTCGCACTTCGGTCCCTTGACGGCGGAAGAGCTGAAGGACGTGGAACGCCGGGTCAACGAACAGGTGTGGCTCGGTACCGATTTGAACATCCGCCACATGCCGCTCGCGGAGGCGAAGGCGATGGGGGCCATGGCGCTGTTCGGCGAAAAATACGGCGACATCGTCCGGGTTGTCGGCATCGGCGACTACAGCCTGGAATTGTGCGGCGGATGCCACGTGCGAAACACCCGGGAAATCGGGTTGTTCAAAATCGTCAGCGAAAGCGGCATCGGCTCCGGCGTGCGGCGCATCGAAGCGCTGACCGGGCGCCATGCGTTCCGATACATGGAAGAAGGGCTGAATGTGCTTGCGGAAAGCGCCGCCCTGCTCAAGACGCAGCCGGCGGAGTTGCCGCGGCGCATCGAAGGGTTGCTGGGCGAAATGCGCGAGCTCGCCCGCGAGAAGGAATCCCTCGCGGCCCGCTTGAGCAAGCGGGAGGCCGATTCCCTGACCGAACGGGTGCAAAGCGTTGACGGCGTCAACGTCCTCGTCGCCCGGGTGGAAGCCGGCGGCATGGAGGCGCTTCGCAACATGACCGACGGCATCAAGGCGAAGCTCGGGTCCGTGGCCCTGCTGCTCGGTTCGGTCCATGAAGGCAAAGTGCAACTGATTGCGGCCGTGACGCCGGATCTGGTGGAGCGAGGGTACCACGCAGGCCAGCTCATCAAACGGGTGGCAGCCGTCTGCGGGGGCGGCGGCGGTGGGCGCCCCGACATGGCCCAGGCCGGCGGCAAAGATCCGGGCAAGCTGGAGGAAGCGCTGCAACTCGGGGAACGAATCCTGACGGCAAAAGAAACGTTAGATTAAATCGCCGTTTTCGTGTAAAATGAAGGAAATGATTGACGCCAATGGTGCGGGAGGTGCGCGGTGATGGATCCGTTTGACAAAACGATGAAATTTGATGTCAGGCTCGATGATGTGGAAACATCACCGAACGAGGTGCTTTTGACCGTCTATGACGCCCTCAAGGAGAAAGGGTACAACCCGATCAACCAGATCGTCGGTTATCTGCTCTCCGGCGATCCGGCCTACATCCCCCGCCACAACAACGCCAGAAGCCTCATCCGCAAACGGGAACGCGATGAATTGATCGAAGAGCTGGTCAAATCGTATTTGCAGCTGCATCGCAAAGACTAAACAAAAGGCCGATGGTTTTCCATCGGCCTTCTTGGGAAGGATAACATGAGAAGGCTCGGACTCGACTATGGCGACAGGCGGATCGGGGTGGCCGTCAGCGACGAATTCGGCTGGACGGCGCAGGCGCTCGAGGTGATCGGACGGATGAATCCGGAGGCGGACCTTGCCCGGATTGCCGAACTGGTCCGTGAACTCGGGGTGAAGGAAGTCGTCGTCGGTTTGCCGAAAAACATGGACGGCACCATCGGCCGGCGCGGCGAGATCTGCATGGCCTTCGCCGACCGGTTGCGGGAGCGGCTGGACGTGCCGGTCGTGCTCTGGGATGAACGGCTGAGCACGGTGTCCGCGGAACGGACGCTGCTCGAAGCCGACGTCAGCCGGAAAAAGCGGAAGCAAGTGGTCGACAAGATGGCGGCTGCAATCATTTTGCAGCATTATCTTGAATCGAAAATCGGAAAATGAGGTGCATGGCGATGGCGGCAGACGACCAAACGATGGAACCGGAAATCATCTACATTCCGGACGAAGAAGGCAACGAAGAAGAATTCGAAGTGGTCATGAAGTTCGAAGTGGAAGATTCCGGCGCGAAGTATTTGATGGTGGTGCCGACGGAAAGCGATGACGAAACCGACGAAGTGTACGCCTTCCGCTACGAAGAAGACGAAAACGGCGAAGAGCTGAAACTTTACACCATCGAAGACGAAGAAGAATGGAACATGGTGGAAGAGACGTTCAACACGCTCCTGGAGCAGGAAGACGAAGAAGATGCTTAGGTTTCCGGGCGGCAGGATGACAAGCCGGGTTGCAGGACCAACCATATGAAGCCGGGGCGACGGAAGTCGCCCTTTTTCTCGGGAGGAGAAACGTGGACCGCGAACAATCGATGGAAATCGGACAAACCCCCCCTTCGCCGCCGCCGACCCGGCTGACCGCCCGGTCGAAGCGGTGGATGGCGTTTTGGACGTTCATTTGCCTCATCCTGTTCATGGCCGGCGGGGCCGGCGGCGTCCTGCTGTACGCCGCCCATTCCCTGCAGCCGACGGAACCCGGCGAACCGGTGCGATTTACCGTGCCGTCGGGCGTTTCGTCGTCGCGCATCGCCAGCATTCTGGAAAAGAACGGGCTCATCCGGGATGCCATGACGTTCGCCTACTACCTGAAACTGAAGGACATCGGCCGCGGTTTTCAGGCCGGGGAATACGAAATGGCGCCGGGTACGGAACTTTCCCGCATCATCGAAATGTTGAACAACGGCGAGACGGTGCCCCCGGAAATGATCCGCTTCACGATTCCGGAAGGCTGGACGGTGGAGAAAATCGCAACCCTGATCGCGGATACGGCGGGCCTGGACCGGGAGGAGATCCTCGATCTGGCCCGGCATCCGGAGAAACTGAAGGCAACGGAAGGCAAGGCGATGCCCGCCTTCGTCGGCGCTTTGGCGGACAGGGAAGGGCTCACCTACAAGCTCGAAGGCTACCTGTTCCCGGAAACGTATGAAATGTTGGCCGACAGCTCGGCCAACGACATCGTGTTCCGCCTCGTGCGGCAACTGGGCGACCGCCTCGCACGGCTGCCGGAAGGATGGGAGACGAAACTGCAGGAATCGGGCCTGTCGTTCCATGAAATCCTTACCGTCGCCTCTCTCATCGAACGGGAAGTCGTCCTGGACGAGGAACGGCCCATCGTCGCTTCGGTCATCTACAACCGGCTGGCCAAAAAGATGAACCTGGAAATCGACGCGACGGTGCAGTACGCCCTGGAGGAACACAAGGAACGGCTGTTGTACGATGACCTGGAAGTCGACAGCCCCTACAACACGTACAAAAATGCAGGGCTTCCGCCCGGGCCGATCGCCAGCCCCGGCCTCAAATCCATCGAGGCGGCGCTGTTCCCGGCGGAGACGAAGTACCTGTTCTACGTGACCAAAAAGGACGGATCGGGCGGACACCTGTTTGCCGAAACGTTCAAGGAACACCAGCGCAACATCAGCATCAGCAACGAGACGGCCAAGAATGCGGGTGAGCAGTGATCACGACACGGAATGACCGAAAAAAACCGGAAATATTGGCAACGCCGCGATCGCTGGACGAGCTTCGCCGGCTGGTCGGCGCCGGCGCGGATGCCGTTGCCATCGGCGAGCACCGGTTCGGGCTCAGGCTCGCCGGCGAGTTTCCCATGCCGGCATTCCGGGAAGCCGCAGGGCTGGCCAGGGAATCCGGCGCCAGGGTGTATGCGGTGGTCAACCGGATCATGGACAACGAACTCGCGGCGGAGCTGCCGGATTATTTGCACGAGCTCGGCAAAATCAAGCCGGACGCCATCGTGTTTGGCGATCCGGCCGTCGTCATGGCCATGCGGCAAATCGGCCTGGACATCCCGTTGCACTGGAACGGCGAGATGACCGTCACCAACCATGCCGCGGCCCGGTTTTGGGGCGGGAAGGGAGCCGTGCGGGCCGTGCTCGCCCGGGAGATGAACCTGGAGCAAATCATCGCCTTCCGGCAAAGCGTCGGCCTGGAAGTCGAGGTGCAGGTGCACGGCGCCACCGTCATCTACCACTCCCGCCGCCGTCTGGTGGAAAGTTACCTGCAGCATCACGGGCTCGAGCGCGGGGATACCGGCCCGTCCCGGGGGTTGTATGCCGTCGAGCAGGAGCGGCCGGATTTGTTCCACCCGGTGTTCGAAGACGCGGACGGCACCCACATCATGAGCGCCGATGACATTTGCCTGCTTGACCTCGTTCCCGATCTGGTGGATGCCGGCGTGGACAGTTTCCGCATCGAAGGTTTGCTCAAGACGCCCGAATACAACGAAACGGCGGTCCGCGCCTACCGTGCCGCCGTTGACCGATACCATGCTTCCCCCGGCGACTACCAACCCGATCCGGAATGGCTGGCATCGATCCGGCGGTTGCAGGACCCGCACCGGGAGCTTTCATACGGATTCATGTTCAAGGAACAGATCTATTGAGTGTGATCATGAAGGGAGCGGTCGGCATGAACAAACCGGAATTGTTGGCACCGGCCGGCAGCCTGGAAAAGTTGAAATACGCCCTGCACTACGGCGCCGACGCCGTCTACATCGGCGGCCGGCAGTACGGCCTGCGCTCCAATGCGGACAATTTTTCCGTCGATGAAATGCGGGAAGGGGTTCGGATTGCCGAAACGTACGGGGCGAAGGTGTACGTGACGACCAACATCTTTGCCCACGAGGAAGACCTGGACGGCATCGCCGATTATTTGCGCCAGCTGGAAGACGCCGGCATCGCGGCGATCATCACGGCCGATCCCGCCCTCATTGAAGTGGCCCGGCGGGAGGCGCCGCGCCTGGAGGTCCATCTGAGCACGCAGCAGTCGACCCTCAACTGGCTGGCCGTGCAATTCTGGAAGGAAGAAGGATTGCCCCGGGTTGTGCTGGCGCGGGAAGCGAGCCTTGCGGACATCCGTTTCATCAAAGACAAGGTGGACATTGAAATCGAAACGTTCATCCACGGCGCGATGTGCTCCTCGTATTCCGGCCGGTGCGTGCTGTCCAACCATTTTACCGGCCGGGATTCCAACCGCGGCGGGTGCGTGCAGTCGTGCCGGTGGCGCTACGACCTGTACGAACGGGGCGGCCGCGCCGTCGGCATTCTGGAGCGGGAAGAAGACAAATTTACGCTCGGGGCCAAAGATCTCGGGATGATCGAACACATTCCGGAACTTGTCGCCGCCGGCATCGACAGCTTCAAAATCGAAGGCCGCATGCGCAGCCTTCATTACGTCGCCTCCGTCGTCTACGCCTACCGGAAGGCCATTGACGCCTGGTTCGCCGATCCCGGGGGCTACGAACTGCGCGGGGAATGGATCGGGGAACTGCTCAAGGCCGCCAACCGGCCGCTCAACACGGGTTTTTATTTCCGGGAGCCGGGAGCGGACGACCATATCTATGAACCGGAAGACAAGCCGATGTTGGTCGATTTCGCCGGCGTCGTGCTCGAGTACGACGAAAGCACGGGAGAGGCGCTCATCGAGCAGCGCAACCATTTCAAACCGGGACAGACGGTGGAGTTTTTCAGCCCGGACGGCGTCCGCTTCCGCATGACGGTGCCCGAACTTGCGGATGAGTCCGGGCGGAAGATCGATGCGGCACGCCATCCGTTGCAAAAAATCCGAATGCGCACGGAATCGCCCGTCAAGCCGATGGACATCATGCGAAAATGGCTCGCATGATGATCCCATCGGTTGTTTTTTGTGACAAATTTTATCCGCCCGCGTCACCGGAAGAGGAAACTTGCAGGACATGTCGAATTATCGATTAGGGACTTCAGAAAGTCAGGAAGGTGGTACATATGCTCAATCGGCAGCAACTGCCGGACCAGCAAAAGCCTTCAACAGACCCTGCAAAAAATCCAGCAAAAAATGCAGCAAAAACCGGCGTGCGGACGGGATCGTTCCGTCCGGAGGGAGGATGGCTTTCCGGAAACCTGCTCGGATTTGCCGTCCGTTCGGTAGGCGCCAAACTGTTTGTCGGTTTTTTTGTGTCCATTGTCGTATTGGTGCTCGTCGTAGGGCTCATTTCGTATTCCACCGCTTCCACGATCGTTCAGAACAAAGTGTCGGACAGTTTCCAGACCGCCATCGTGCAGGCGGGCGACAAACTGGAAATGCTGATGGAACGATACGAGCAGAAAAGCCTGGATTTCCTCGTCGACCAGCAGCTCGTTTCCGCGATGCGAAACATGGTGGATGCCAACCTGACGGACTATGAACGGTACGAGGCGCGGCGGGTCGTGCAGCAAAGCCTCAACGCGATGGCCATTACCGACGGCAACATCAAGGCGATCCATTTCGGCCTCGAGGACAACACGCTGCTCACCACGGGCACGTTCTCCTCGCTGGATGTGAACCTGCGGGACGTGGAGTGGTACAGGCTGGGCATGGAGAGCAACGGACAGTCGATCTGGCTTTCCACGGTGAAAGACGGGGCGTTCGACACGACGAACAGCCAACCCAGCTTCGGCATCACCCGCAAGGTGCGGGACGTGACCACCGCGGTGACATACGGCGTGCTGTTCATTGAAATCAAATATTCCGCGATTGCGGATACCCTTGCCAGCCTGAAAAACGAAGAAGCAAAAAACCACATCGCCATCGTGGACGCGGCGGGAAATTACGTGTACAACGACGTGACGGATCTTTTGGAACAACCTTCCGCCATCGACATCGGAGACGGGGAGACCGGTTTCGACCAGAACGGGGTGGAAGCGCTGATCGCTTCAACGCCCATTTCCTTGACCGACTGGATGCTGATCGGCACCTATCCCGTCGAGACGCTGGTGGCGGAAGCGAAAACGATTTTGCGAACCACCTGGCTGTCCACCCTGGCGGCCGCATTGGTGGCCGTATTGCTGAGCTTCTTCATGGTCCGCATGATCAGCAAGCCGCTCGGCACGCTCATCCGCCTCATGAAAGAAGGGGAACAGGGCAATCTGCTGGTGCGCACCGAGTTCAACCGGCGCGACGAGTTTGGCCAGCTGGGCCTCAGTTTCAACCAGATGATGGAGAAAATCACCCAGCTCGTCAAGCAAACGAACGACTCGGCGCAGCGGGTGCTGGAAAACGCCAACGAACTCCTGGAAGCTTCGCGCAAAACGGCCATTTCGGCGAAGGAAATTTCCGTCGCCACGGTGGAGATCGCCAACGGCGCTTCCACGCTGGCCATGGAAGCGGAGCGGGGCAACGACCTGACCGTGAACATCGGCAACCAGATGAAGCATGTCATCGAGGCCAACCTGCAAATGGGCGCATCCGCCCAGGAGGTGCGGGTGGTGAGCGAGCAGGGCATTGCCTACATGAACGACATGACCCGGAAAACCGGCCAGACGGAAGAAAAAACCCGCCAAATGGTGGAAAAGGTCGACCGCCTGAAGGAAAGCACCACCTCCATCCGCAAAATTCTCGACATGTTGAACAACGTGACCAAGCAGACGAACATTTTGTCGCTCAACGCCTCCATCGAAGCGGCGAGGGCGGGAGCGGCAGGCAAAGGATTCATGGTGGTCGCCGACGAAATCCGCCAGCTGGCTGAACAGTCCCGCCAGTCCATCGACGTCGTGGCGCAAATCACGGAATCGATCCAGACGGAAATCGATGAAACGGTGGCCGTTCTGCAGGAGGCGTACCCGATCTTCCAGGAACAGATCGTCTCCGTGAAGGAAGCGGACAAAATCTTCCAGGACGTCCAGCGCCGGATGGCCGATTTCATCAAACAGCTGGACGACGTCACGGAATCGATCCAACAGTTGGAGCAATCCCAGCAAACGTTGTCCGAAGCGATCAGCAACGTCAGCGCCGTTTCGCAACAGTCGTCGGCGACGTCGGAGGAAGTGGCCTCCCTCAGCAACGAACAGCTCGCCATCAGCGAAGGGCTCGTGAACCTGGCCGAAGGGCTCGAAGCGTTGTCCAACGATCTGAAAGAAACGCTGTCCAGGTTCCGAATTTGATCCGGAAACGAAACGCCCCGCCTGTTTTTCCCGACAGGGAAAAACAGGCATTTTTTTCCCCGCGGAAACGCATACTGAAGGCATGAATTCCAACATGCGGTGATCTTGTCCCATGCGATCGGAACGGATGATTTGGCTGACGGCGGTGATCACCCTGCTGTTTTCCGTCCTCGCCGCCCGGTTGTTCTGGCTGCAGAGCCGGCCGGCCATCGGCACGGAAGGGGGGGCCGCCCTGGTCCGGCAATCGGTGGCGCAGCGAAAATCGGACGTGTTGCTGGACGAGGGGCGCGGGCTGATCGTCGACGCGCGCGGCCGTCCGCTGGCCGGCTTTCGGACCAACGCCCTCCTTCTCAGGCCGGCGGAAGCGACGGAAGGCGACGTGAGGGCCGCCGCCCGGCTGCTTGGCGAAAGGGAGGAGCATTTGCGCGGCGTCCTTGCCGGTCTTTCCGCTCCCGTGCTCTGGGTGCGGCCCGGCGAACGGGAACCCGCAGCGCTGGCGCCGGACCAGGCGTCGGCGCTCGAAGCGCTGGATATCCCTTGGCTCGAGGTGGTGCCGTACCGGAGGAGATACGCGGACCCTCCCGCGGCGGCGCATTTGATCGGATTCGTTTTGCGGCGCGACCGGATCGGCGCGGCAGGGTTGGAGCGAACCTTCGAACCGTTTCTCAAATCCCGGGGTTCGACGAAGCTGTCGTTTTACCGCACGGCCGGGGGAGAACCGCTCGGCGGGCTGGACGAGCGCCTTGCCGGCGACGGGAACCCCCACTATCCGCTCGTGCTCGCCGCAACCCTGGATCTGGACATCCAGCGCCTGGCGGAGCGTTCGCTCACGGAGTCAGGGATCGGCGACGGCGCCCTGGTCGTGCTCGACGTGCCTTCGGGCGACGTTCTGGCGATGGTTTCGGCCCCGGCCTTCGATCCCGGCAACGTGGAGCCGAAGGAGGGGCGTTGGCGGAACCGGGCGCTCATCGCCGAGGCGCCCGGATCGGTGTTCAAAACGGTCATCGCCGCTGCCGCCCTGGACGCCGGGGCAACCCGGCCGGGGGAGACTTTCCTTTGCACCGGCAGGCATGAGCGGGGCAGGATCCGTTGCCATGCGCGGCATGGGCACGGCCGGGTTACCCTCGAAGAAGCGTACGCGCAATCGTGCAACGTCGTGTTTGCGGAATTGGCGTTCAGGCTCGGCCGCCGGCAGCTGGAGCAGGCCGCGGCGCGTTTCGGCATCGGCCGGGCCGCCGGCTGGCGGACGGACGAGCTCCGCACGCCGCTTGCGGCGTTGCGGAACTTTGCCCAACTGGACGGCGAAGAAGCCGGCCATCTGTTTGCGCCGGGCGATTCGCCCGATGACCCGGCCGTCCTGGCCCAAACGGCGATCGGGCAGCACAGCGTGCGCATGACGCCGCTGCAGGCGGCCCAATGGACGGCGGCCGTCGCGAAGGGAGGCGGCAGACTGCCGGCGCCACGGGCCGTTTCGCGCGTCATGTGGAACAATGGCCGGACGATGGTCGCGTTTCCGGAGCAAGCGGTTCCCGGCACGTTCCTTTCCGGTCGTTCCGCCCGTTGGCTCAAATCGGCGATGGCCGCGACGGCTTCCCGCGGCACCGCTTCCCGCCTGGCCGGTATTCCCGGCGGCGCCGGGGGGAAAACGGGCACGGCCCAGACGGGCCGGGACGGGCTCGTGCATCAATGGTTCACCGGCTATTACCCGCAAACGAACCCGCAATACGCCGTCGCCGTCCTTGCCCGCAACCGGCCCGAAAACAGTGCCAACGCAGCCGTGGAAGCGGCGGAACGGCTTTTCCGTTCGTTGTCCGGCCGACTGGAAGAGAGCGGAAATCGTGTGTTATGATGTGGGAAACGTCACAAGGGGAGTGAGAGAGGTTGAAACCGTCACGCATTGTCATCGTGGGAGCGGGCATGGTGGGCGCCACGACGGCATATACCCTTTTCCTGCGCGGAAGGGCACGGGAACTGGTTTTGATCGACGCCAACCTGAACAAGGCATTCGGCGATGCGCTGGACATGAATCACGGCCACGCCTTCGCCGGGCCGATGCGGGTATGGGCGGGCGATTACGCCGACTGCGCCGGAGCCGACATCATCATCATTGCGGCGGGAAGCGCCCAGCGTCCGGGAGAAACGCGGCTCGATCTGCTCAACCGGAATGCGGCCATATTCGGCGAAATCATCGGCAACATCACCCGCCATACGCAGGACGCCATCCTGCTTGTCGCCACCAATCCGGTGGATGTCATGAGCTACGTTTCCTGGGTCCAGTCGGGCTGGCCGGCCCATCGGGTCATCGGCTCGGGCACCCTGCTCGACAGCGCCCGTCTCCGCTACCTGATCGGCGACAAACTGAAGGTGGACCCGCGGAGCATCCATGCCCACATCGTCGGGGAGCACGGGGATTCGGAGGTGCCGCTCTGGAGCCTGGCCAATTTCGCGGGGAAACCGATCAACCTGACGGAGGAAGAGAAGGAAGAAATTTTTGTCAACACGAGGGATGCAGCCTACCAGATCATCGAAGCGAAAGGCGCCACCTATTACGCCATCGCCCTTGCGCTGGACCGGATTTGCGCCGCGATTCTCGGCAACGAAGGTGCGGTGTTGAACGTGTCCACGCTGCTGGATGACTACCACGGCGTTTCCGGCATCTATCTCGGCGTGCCGTGCATCGTCGACCAAACGGGCGTACGTGAAGTCATCAAGGTGGACATGTCGGAGGAGGAAATCCGGCGTTTCCGCGCGTCGGGCGAAAAAATCCGCGAACAGATCAACGGGCTGAAACTGGACTGAAGACGCACGCCTCGGGCGAAAAAAAGGGCGTCCCGGCCATCGTCGATGGCACGGGACGCCCTTTGTCCGCATTTGGTCAAATTTTCATGACGCCGCCGGTGCTGGCGGAGGTGACCAGTTTGGAATAGCGGGCGAGATAGCCGGATTTCACCTTCGGTTCAAAACCGGGCCATGCGGCGCGGCGGCGTTCCAGCTCTTCGTCGCTGATTTGCAGGGTGATCGTTCGGTTGTTCAAATCGAGATCGATGATGTCTCCGTCCTGCACGAACGCGATCGGCCCGCCCTCGGCCGCTTCGGGGGAAATGTGGCCGATGCTGATGCCGCGCGACGCGCCGGAGAACCGGCCGTCGGTGATGAGGCCGACTTTGGCGCCGAGGCCCATTCCGACGATTTGCGACGTCGGCGCGAGCATTTCCGGCATGCCGGGGCCGCCCTTCGGGCCTTCGTAGCGGATGACGACCACGTGGCCTTCCTTGACTTTGCCGCCGGCGATGCCCGCCAGCGCTTCTTCCTGGGAATCAAAGCAGATGGCCGGCCCCGTGTGGCGGCCGCCGACGGACGGATCGACGGCACCGACCTTGACGATCGCGCCGTCCGGCGCCAGGTTGCCGAACAGGACGGCCAGGCCGCCGCGTTCGCTGTGCGGATTGTCGATCGGACGGATGACGTCCTTGTTTTTGATTTCGCATCCTTCCACGTTTTCGCGGAGCGTCTTGCCGGTGACGGTGATGCATTCGCCGTTGATGGCGCCCGGTTTCTTGAGCAGTTCGTTCAGGATGGCGCTGACGCCGCCGGCGTTGTGCACATCCTCGATATGCCAGTCGGATGCCGGCGCGATCTTCGCCAGGTGCGGCACCCGGGCGGCAATCTCGTTGATCCGTTCGATCGGATAGTCGATGCCCGCTTCGTGGGCGATGGCCAGCGTATGAAGCACGGTGTTGGTCGAGCCGCCCATGGCCATGTCCAGGGCGAAGGCGTTGTCGATCGCTTCTTTCGTGATGATGTCGCGGGGTTTGATGTCTTTCTCGATCAGTTCCATCAGCTGGCGCGCCGATTGCTTGACGAATTCGCGCCGTTCCGGCGAAACGGCGAGAATGGTGCCGTTGCCCGGCAGCGCGAGGCCGAGCGCTTCGGCCAGGCAGTTCATGGAGTTGGCGGTAAACATGCCGGAACAGGATCCGCAGGTGGGGCATCCGTACTGCTCCAGTTCAAGCAGGCCTTTGTCATCGATTTTTCCGGCCTGGAAGGCGCCCACGCCTTCGAACACGGAGGAAAGGGAGATGGCCCTGCCGTCGCTCGTCCGGCCGGCTTTCATCGGGCCGCCGCTGACGAATATGGTCGGGATGTTGACGCGGAGGGCACCCATCATCATGCCGGGCGTGATTTTGTCGCAGTTCGGGATGCACACCATGCCGTCAAACCAGTGGGCATTGACGACGGTTTCCACGGAGTCGGCGATGATTTCCCGGCTGGCCAGGGAATAGCGCATCCCGATGTGGCCCATGGCGATGCCGTCGTCCACGCCGATCGTGTTGAACTCGAAGGGGACGCCGCCGGCTTCGCGGATCGCTTCCTTCACCAATTTGCCGAACTCCTGCAGGTGCACGTGGCCCGGAATGATGTCGATATAGGAATTGCACACGGCAATGAACGGTTTGTCGAAATCTTCTTCCTTCACGCCGGCCGCCCGGAGCAGGCTGCGGTGCGGAGCGCGGTCAAACCCTCTTTTGATCATGTCGGAACGCATTTTCCGTCTTGCCATTGTCTCTCCTCCAATGCTCGAACTTGTTCTGCGATGCGCCTGTCAAACCAGTTTAACTATAATAAGTACAGTAAACCTCGCTTCCCGGATTGTCAAGCGGTCCGGCGGCCGGAAGCGGGGGGCGGGCGGCCGCGTCGCGCAAATCCGGCCAACAAAAAGGAACAGGCGCCTGGCCTGTTCCAATCGTTGTTCCGAACGTCATTGCGGGAAGGTGCCGAAACCCTGCATCGCCGCATCCGGCGAAGCCTGCTGGTACGTTTGCAGCATCGTGTTGGTGGTGATCTCTTTCATCGTCGGCACTTGATAGAATCCGACCTGGTTCATGAACTGCCATACTTCGTAAGCCTGTTCCGCGCAATTGACGGCGCTTTGCTGCACAAACCGGCGGATGGCGGGATCGGCGCATTCCAGCGCGGCGTGCATTTTTTGCGCGGCCCCGGCCTTGTGCAGGGAAAGCATCATGCTGGCGATGTCGCGGTCGTCGATCTGGTCCGGCCGCAGGTTGGGCGACTGTTGGGCCGGATTGTCCAGCCCGTAAACCGGCGCCTGGTTGCGCGGCGACCGGTACGGCGCCGCATTGCCGGCTCCCTGCTGGTTCAGCATGCGGACCATCGCGTTGTACTCGTCGTTCATGAACCGGAGCTGGTTGGCACATATGCTCTTCAGCTGATTGTCGCGAATGAGCGGCATCAGCATCTGGAGCTGGTTGATGCCGTCGATGGCCGCATTCAGGACTTCATGAATCTCCATCACTTCGTGGGCTCCCAAATGGGCTGCCATGGTTGTGTGATCCTCCTTCACAGGCAAGTGTTCGGTTTTTTCAAACCATGGAGTAGTATGTCATGCCGTGAAGGAAGATATTCCCTTTTGCCGGCGTCAATGATTGATGATGCCGTGCCGTTCCGTCTTGCCGGCCGTCTGCGCCTGCGGGCGCTCCTTGCCGATCAGGGCGTAGCGCATCGAATCGATCAGGGCGTTCCAACTCGCCTCGATGACGTTGCCCGAGACGCCGACGGTGCTCCACCGGTTTTCGTAATCCGTCGATTCGATCAGCACGCGAACTTTGGCGGCGGTGGCGTCCTTCTCGTCGATGACGCGCACCTTGTAGTCCGACAGGTGCATGCGTTCCAGTTCCGGATAGAAGCGCAAAATCGCCTGCCGCAGGGCGTTGTCCAGGGCGTTGACGGGACCGTTGCCTTCCGCGGCGGCATAAACCGTCTCGCCGGCCACGTCCAGTTTGACGATCGCCTCCGAAACCGCCGGCTGGTCGCCGTATTTTTCCACGATGATTTTGTAAGACCGCACGGTGAAGATTTCTTCCAGGCTGCCCGAGGCTTCGCGGAGCAGCAGCTCCAACGAGGCGTCGGCGCCTTCGAACTGGTAGCCTTTGTGTTCCAGGTCTTTGATCTTTTCGATGATTTCCCGCGTTTTGGCATTGTCCGTATCGAGATCAAGCCCGATTTCCTTCGCCTTGAACACCAGGTTGCTCTGCCCGGCCAATTCGGAAACGAGCACGCGGGTTTTGTTGCCGACCAGCTCCGGCCGGATGTGTTCGTAGGTGGATGCGTCCCGCAGGATGGCGGACACGTGGATGCCGCCCTTGTGGGCGAATGCCGACAAGCCGACGAACGGCTGGTTGACGGGCATGTGCAGGTTGGCAATTTCGCTGACGTACCGGCAAACCCCGGTCAGCGAGGCGAGCTGTTCGTCGCTGACGACGGAATAGCCCAGCTTCAGCTGCAAATTCGGAATGATGGAGGAAAGGTTCGCATTGCCGCACCGTTCCCCGATGCCGTTGATCGTCCCCTGCACCTGCCGCGCGCCGGCCTGCACCGCGGCCAGCGTGTTGGCCACGCCGAGCTCGCAGTCGTTGTGGGCATGGATGCCGACGGGCACGTCGAACGTCGCGCAGACGTCGGCGACGATGGCGGACACTTCCGTCGGCATGGAGCCGCCGTTCGTGTCGCAGAGGACAAGCCACTCCGCGCCTGCTTCCGCCGCCATGCGAAGGGTATCCATCGCATACGCCCGGTTGTTTTTGTATCCGTCGAAGAAATGCTCCGCCAGATAGATGACTTCCAGCCCTTGCGCTTTCAGAAACCGGACGGAATCTTCGATCATTGCCAAATTTTCCTCAAGGGTGGTCTGCAACGCCCGGTGCACGTGGAAATCCCACGATTTGCCGAAGATGCTCGCCACCTTCACGCCGCTTTCCACGATTCTGGCGAGGTTGGCGTCCTCCTCGGCCCGGATGCCCTTGCGGCGGGTGCTGCCGAAGGCGGTGATTTTAGCATGCTTCAGCTTCAGCTCGCGGGCCCGGCGGAAAAAGTCGATGTCCTTGGCGTTGCTGCCCGGCCATCCGCCTTCTATATAATGAATGCCCAATTCGTCGAGCTTTTGCGCTATCTTGAGCTTGTCTTCCACGGACAGGCTGACGCCTTCCCCCTGGGTCCCGTCCCGAAGAGTCGTATCAAACAGGATGATTTCACGGTTCATCAAGATTTCGCTCCTTTTTCATTGAGGACCATTGCCGGCTTGATATAATTTTAAATTATAGCATCACTTTTTTGACTGTGTACATGTGAAAACCCTTTATTTTTTTTCAAAGAGCCGAAAAGGCGGGGTTTCGGCGGACATCCGCAGAATTCGCCGCCCCTGGAAGATGGAGAGGACCCGGGGCGCAAATCGGCACGAGGGGAGGCATGAAAATGGAGACGGGCGGCGCGTACCCGGTTTCCGGCCGGGTCATTCTGCACGTGGACATGAACGCCTTCTACGCATCCGTCCACGAGGCGGAGGAACCGGAAAAATACCGGGGTAAACCGCTGGCCGTCGCCGGCAGCGTGGAGCTTAGGCGCGGCATCATCGTGACGTCGTCCTACGCCGCGCGGGCAAGGGGCGTGAAAACCGGCATGCAGGTGCGCAAGGCGCTCAAACTGTGCCCGGATTTGATCCTGCTCGAACCGGATTTTGAATTGTACCGGATGTATTCCCGGCGGTTTCTGGCCATCGCCGAATCGTACACGCCCCTGGTGGAGGCGACGTCAATCGACGAATGCTACATGGACATTACCGGATCCAAGTCCCTCGGCACCCCCCTGGACATCGCCCGCAGCCTCATGCAACGGATCCGCACGGAGCTGACGCTGCCCTGTTCCGTCGGCATCGCGCCGAACAAGCTGCTGGCCAAGATGGCTTCCGACATGAAGAAACCGAACGGCCTGACGGTGCTTCGCCTGCGGGACGTCGAGCGGGTGCTGTGGCCGAAACCGTGCGGCGAACTGTTCGGCATCGGCAAGCAGACGTCGGCGAAGCTGGCCGCCATGGGCATCCGCACGATCGGGCAGCTGGCGACGGCCGACGAGGAGCTGCTGGTGCGAAAATTCGGCGTTTACGGGCGCTGGATGAAACAGGCCGCCCGCGGCATCGATCCGTCGCCGGTCAATCCGGAGCGGGAAGCGAACAAATCGATCGGCCACTCCACCACGCTGCCGCGGGATTACACGGACCGGGGGGAAATCGGCAAGGTGTTTCTCAACCTGGCCGATCAGGTTTGCCGCCGGTTGCGGCGCCAAAAGCTGATCGCCCATACGGTGCAAATTGCGATCCGCGATCCGGACATGAAGACGATCACCCGTTCACGCACGTTGGAGGTGCCGACGGATGACATGCTGGACGTACACCGGGAAGCGGTGAGGCTATTTGCGGACAACTGGCCGGAAGGAAAACCGGTGCGCCTCCTCGGCATTTCGTTGTCCGGCCTGACGGAGAAGGAACGGGCCCCCCTGCAGCTGGACCTGTTCGAATACGAACGCCGCCCGGTGCGGGACAAGCTGAACGAGACGCTGGACCGGCTGCGGGACAAATACGGGGAGAATGCCGTCGTCACCGCCGGCATGCTGGGCGACGACCCTTCCGTCCTGCTCCGCGACCGCAGAAGGCGGGGAACGAGCCTGCAGATGGATCATCTCGCCGGCCGGGACGACGATTGACGCGGCGTTTCCGACGGAACGAAGGAATGTTTGGCCGTCGGGCAATTTTCGTTTGAACTTTGCTTGGAAATATACTATATTTTTAATTGGATTCACGAGAGAAAATCGAAGCAGGGGTTGTTTTCGAAAATCATTCATTAGGAGGATTCGTCATGGCAAAATACACTTGGGTGGACAAAGACACCTGCATCGCATGCGGCGCTTGCGGAGCAACGGCTCCCGACATCTACGATTATGACGACGAGGGGCTGGCTCACGTGATTTACGGGGACGACGACAACCGCGGCATCACCGCCATCCCGGAAGACCTGTGGGATGACATGCAGGATGCGCTGGACGGTTGCCCGACGGATTCCATCAAGATCGCCGACGAGCCGTTCAACAACTGAACCCGAACGAAACCGGGCTTTGTTCCCGATGCAAACTGCTGCCGGCCGTATTTGCGCCGGCAGCGTTTTTGTATACGGGCGAAAACCGCATCGGACGGCAAACGGCGGCAGCGTGCCGGCGGGAGGACGACGGCTCGCTGCCGCCATTTTCAAACGGTGCAATTTTCCGTCAAAATGTGTAAAATGGAATCGAATTCATTCGGATCAAGGGAGGGTTGGATGCGTTCATGGCCAAATCATCCATCATCCGCATGACGCTGGCCGGCCATGCCGTCCTGCTCGTCCTTGTTGTCGTTTTCATGATGTATCACGTATTCGAACGCATTTCCTGGAACGTCTACGATTTTGACATGCGCCGCACGATGGACCGTGCGCCCCACGAGGCCGTCATCGTGGTCGCCATCGACGAGGATTCCCTGAAGGCATTCGGCCAGTTTCCGTGGGAGCGGGACGCGTTTGTGCCTTTTCTCGACCACGTTGCCCAGGCGAAGGCGGTCATGTTCGACATCATGTTCAATACGGACGGCAAGGACAAGGAAAGCGACCGCAGGTTTGCCGAAGCGCTGGCCCGGCACGACAACGTCATTCTGGCCAGCTCGCTCGTGACGGAAACCGCCGTATCCGGAACGCTCCGGGGGAAAGCCGGGGAACTGCTTCCGGTGCACGGCGTCAACCTGCCGATTCCGGAGTTTGCCGACAAGGCGCAAATCGGGCACATTTTCCGCCATGCCGACGAAGACGGGGTAACCCGCCGGGTCCATCTTGCCGTCCGGACGCCGGATGAAACCGTCTACTCCGTCGCCTGGCTCGCCGCCGAACGGTACGGGGCCGATGCGGAATCGTTCCTCCGCCTGACGGCGAAGACGAAACAGATCGGCGCCAGTCCCCGTGGGGAAATGCTGATCCGCTTCAACGCCCTGGAAGAAGATTTCCTGACCGTTCCGTTCCATCTGGTCGGCGAGACGGATCCGTCCTTCTTCCGGGATGCCATCGTGCTCGTCGGCGTGACGGCGGCGGGAGAAGACACGGGGGCGACGGCGGTGGACAAGTCCATGACGCTCGTCTACGCCCACGCCAACATCATCGACCAGATGCTGAAGGAAGAGAAGGTTTCCTTCGCGCCGACCGGGTTGCTTCTCGCTTGCGCGATTGTGCTTGCGGGATTGACGGCGCTTTCGGTATGGCGCTGGAAAACGATCTGGGCCGTCGTCTGGCTGGCGGGCATGACCGTCGTCCTGTTTGCCGGCCAATACGGCCTTTTTGCCGCATCCGGCCTTTTTGCCGATCCGGTTTATCCGCTGTTCAGCCTGTATTTGTCGTTCCTGCTGAACATGTCGATCAAGACGTTCCACGAAAGCAAGCAGCGCAGCCACATCACGAAGCAGTTCGGCCGTTACATCTCGCCCGAACTGGTCGGGCAGATCGCCGCCAGCGGAAAGGAAATCGAACTGGGCGGCATCAACAAGGAACTGACGATCCTGTTTCTGGACGTGCGCGGGTTCACGACCCTGTCCGAAAAGCTGAAACCGGAGGAAGTGGTCGGATTCCTGAACATGATGTTCGACCTGATCACCGAGAAGGCGCTGACCAACCGGGGCACCATCGACAAATTCATCGGGGACGCGGCAATGATCCTGTTCAACGCCCCGCTGGACGTACCCGACCATCCGTACCGGGCGGTCAAAACCGCCTACGACATCCAGAAGGGGATGGAAGCGGTCCGCAAGCGGATTCTCGACACGTACGGCGTCGTCATCAGCGTCGGCATCGGCATCCATACGGGAGAAGCGGTGGTCGGCAACATCGGTTCCTATCTGCGGGTGGACTACACGGCCATCGGCGACAACGTCAACACGGCGGCGCGGATCGAATCGCAGACGACGGCGAACCAGGTGCTCGTTTCGGAAGAAACTTACGAAAGGACGAAGCAATGGTTCCGGTACCGATTTTTTGATGAACGCCTCATGAAGGGAAAGACGATTCCCGTCAAGTTGTATGAACTGGAGGAACACATCGGGGAGCCGGGAGTTGAATCGGGGCAAGCCGCCCGGACCGGTTGACCCGTTCTTGCGTGTTGGATCATCCCGAAAGGAGCGAGATTCAATTTGAAAAGAGCATGCATGCTGCTGCTCGCCGTTCTGCTGGCCGCCGGCACGTTCCTGGTTCCGGCCTTCCCCGCGGAAGCGGCGAAATCGACCAGAACCGCCCAGGTGTTGGAGGTGCAGGGTGACGTCCACATCACCAAAAGCGGCGGCACCAAGCAATTCCGTGTGTTCAAGGGCATGACGCTGAACCAGGGGGATTATCTGGTCACCGGATCGGGCGCCAAGGTCGTCCTCCTCGTCGCGGACCGCGAAGAAGAAGTGACGATCGGCGAACATGCCAGCCTGTACATATCCGAACTGTCGGAATCGGCAGACGGAAAAAAATCGAAGTTCAAATTGTGGGCGGGCTCGGTCTGGAACAAGGTCAGCGCGCTGTTGGGCGCCGAAGACGAATTCGAGGTGGAAACGCCGACGGCGGTCATGGGCGTGCGCGGCACCCAATTTTATGTCGTCGTCGATCCGTTGACGAACGCGGTGACGGTCACGACCGCTTCGGGGCTCGTGGCCGCCGGCCCGGCGGGCGCCGACAAGGCGGCCCTGGTGCTGCCGCTCCGGGTGTTCCGGTGGTTTGCGGAGGACCGTCTGGACGAACCCGATGACGCCGTGACGTTCCTCGATTTCGACGCCTTTTTTGAGGCGGCCACCGTCGACGTCATCGAGAAAATGGTTCTCGAAACGGCGCGGCTGCACGAAGAAATCGAAAAATTGCGGGAAACGTGGACGGAAAATCCGGATATCGGGGAGCCGCCCGCGCCGGAAGACGTCACCAACGTGTTCACCCATCTTTTGCTCGAAGGCATGAACCGCGGCGTGCTGACGAGGGAGCATGCGGAAGCGATCGTCAGCCGGGCGAACGGGCAAATTCCCGTGGAAAGCCGGCAGTTTGACCTGGACAGGGATCCCGCTCCGCTGGAACAGACGGCCGGCGTGAATTGGGAAGAAGAGGCGCAGAAACGGCAGCAACGGGAAGAAGCCGAAGCCAGAAACCGCGAGTTGCGGAACACGCTGGAAAACGACAAGCAGGAGAATCAGGCCAACCATCCGGCATTGGCGGAACAGGTCGAACAAACAAGAGAGCAGCAGCAGGCCGCCAATGAGCAGACGGACCATGAACGTTCGCAAGCCGCCGTCGAAAATTACAAATCCAACCTGACGGAAACGCAGCGGCAACAGCTCGATCAGCGGATGGCCGAGCGGGAAGAGGAACGGCGCGCGCAGCAGGAATCCGCGGGCCAAAATGCGGGGCAACAGCCGGGCGGAAGCGGCGGTACCGGCGGATCGGGAAATACGGGCGGACAGCCCGGCGGAGGAAGCGGCGGCGGATCGGACAACAAGCCCGCGGCGAAGGCGACGGTCCGGAACGTTGCCCCGGTACAGGGTGAACCGTATGTCGATTTCACCCTCGATCTTGAGCTGGAGAACATCACCGGCCTGTTCGGCGTCCAACTGCACGTCACGATTCCGGAATTGATCGTGGATGACCAGATGGATCCGTGGTCGAACTCCGACATTTTCGGCGAGAGCGACGCCGTCAACTGGAAGGCGGAAGAAGTGCTTGTGAACGGGGATTCATGGCGGACGCAATTGATCCTGTCGGCCATGCGGACACCGGATGCCCAACCGGTTTCCTTCAGCGGGAAGAAACTGCTTGTCAGCGTCACCTTGCGGTTCAATGCATACGAATATCCGACGGATTCGTTCCCGGTCCTGCTCCACCTGATCCTATCGGACGATAACGGCGACGAGATCGAAGTCGAATTCGAGGATGCGCATTTGCAGGTCGACATACCTGTCTTCAACTTTACGTGAAATGGGAGAGTTCCATGAATAAAACATTGGCTTCCATCAACCGCATCGCATGGGCCGCCCTGCTGGCGTTCGCCGTCGCAGGTGCGCCGGCGGCCGCCGCCGTCCGGTATGACGGGCTCAAAAACGTGAACGCCTTCGCGGGTTCCGGGCAATACGGCGAATCGGCCGGTGCGTCCGGCGCGGCTTCCTTCCGCTCGCCCAGAGGCATCAAGCTGCTCGCGGACGGCACGTTGCTCGTCGCCGATACCGACAGCCATCTGATCCGGCGGGCAAAGAACGGACAAATCGGCACGCTGGCGGGGGTGACGTTCCGGTTTGACGCCGCCGGGAAACCCGTCGGCGGGCTCGCGGACGGCACGGCAGACGCCAGCGTGTTCCAGTCGCCTTCCGACGTGGACGTCGATGCGGCGGGCAACGTTTACGTGGCCGATACCGGCAACCACGCGATTCGCAAAATCGACCCCGAGGGGCGGGTGACGACGCTGGCCGGCAGCCCGATCGGCGCGGCCGGATGGAAGGACGGCCGGGGCGGGGAAGCCCGTTTCTATGCGCCTTCCGCGCTGGCGGTTGCGCCGGACGGCACCGTGTACGTGGCGGACACGCTCAATCACGCCATCCGCAAAGTGACGCCCGACGGCGACGTGACGACACTGAACGCGTTCCGGCTGCGCGGCGTGGAAGTGTTCCCCGGGGCGGTGGAACCGGCCGGCGATTACCGGGACGGCAAATTGTCCGAAGCGCTGTTCAACGAACCTTCCGGCATCGCCCTGGACGACAGGGGCAACCTGTACGTGAGCGATTCCGGCAACCAGCGCATTCGCTACATCGATCTTGCGGCCGGTACGGTGACGACGGTGGCCGGCGGCGGCGATCTCGGGGCGAACGATTTTTACGTGGCGGGGGATTATGCGGACGGCGATGCCCGTGAGGCGCGATTCGATTCCCCGAAGGGGCTTGCCTATACGCCGCAAGGTTTGCTGATCGCGGACAGCGGCAATCATGCGGTTCGCCTGTTGCGGGACGGAACGGTGTACACCGTGGCCGGCAGCGCCCGGGCGGAAGCCGGCAAGGTGAACGGGCCGGAAAAATCCGCCAGGTTCATGTTCCCGACGGACGTGGATGCGGACGGGCGGGGAACGATCTACGTGGCGGACGCCTACAACAACCAGATTCGCGTCATTGCCGATTACCGCTTTCCGGAAGGCGCGGCGTCCGACGGCAACATCCGGGTGGCCGTCGGCGAACGGCTTGTGGCCTTCGACGTCCAGCCGGCGATGCGAAACGCACGCGTGCTCGTATCCGTCCGGCCCATTGCCGAGGCGCTCGGTTACGCCGTTCGTCCGGAAGGGAACGACATGGTCGTGCTGGAGCGCGGCGATATCCGGGTTGTGCTGCGGATCGGGGAGACGCGGGCGACGGTTGCCGGACCGTCCGGCACCGCCGAGCTGCAGTTGGATGCGGCGCCCTACGTCGAAAACGGCCGCACCCAGGTGCCGGTCCGTTTCATCTCGGAAGCATTGGGCAAACAGGTGGACTGGATCGCCGACCGGCAGTTGGCGGTCATCCGCTGACCGGCGGCGCCGTTTGCGGAGATCCGGGCTTCGGAAAACAAACCGGGGCTGTCCCGAACGATTGCAAGTCCGGGACAGCCCCTTCGTTTTGCGGACGGATGGCCGTCGTCAATACTGAATGATGAGCAGCACGGTCATAAGAACGACAATCGCGGCAAAAGCTGCGCCAATCCAGATGAGCGCTTTCTTGTTTACCGGTTGCTCCTTCTCCTGTTTGCTGCGTTCATAGTAACTGAGTTTTTTCTTTGCCATCGGTTAACATCCTTCCCGCACGGATTGTCCGCCTACCATTTTACCATAACCTTCATGCGAGAAAAAGGGAGGACGGCGGCGCGCTTTTCGTTCCGGGGCATGGCAGGACGCCGGACGAGCCGCGCCGCCGGAAGAAGTTCGGCGGGAAAAATGAAGGGCCGGTGACCGGGTTCACTTTTCTTTTGCACCGGACAGGGATAAACTTGGATCATAACCAAAAAAAGAGGACGGGAACGAGACGCATGTACAAATCGTTGTTGAAGCCTGTTTTGTTCCGATTGCAGCCGGAGACGGCCCACCACCTGATGATTGCCGGCCTTTCGGCAGCCGGCGCCGTGCCCGGGGCCGCCGGTTTGATGCACGCCATGTACGGGGCGGACGATTGGCCGGATACGTCGACGGAGCTGTGGGGCATCCGGTTTCCGAATCCGGTCGGGCTGGCCGCCGGGCTGGACAAGGACGGCCGGGCAATGAAAATGTTTTCCGCCGTCGGTTTCGGGTTCGTGGAAGTCGGAACGGTCACGCCGCGGCCGCAACCCGGCAACGAAAAACCGCGCCTGTACCGGCTGCCCGAAGACGGAGCGCTGATCAACCGGATGGGGTTCAACAACCGGGGCGCGGACTATTTGGCGGAGCGGCTGAAATCGTTCAACAACCGGCCCGTTCCGGTCATGGTGAACATCGGCAAAAACAAGGTGACGCCGAACGAGAAGGCGGTGGACGACTACCTTTCCTGCCTGCGCACGTTGTATCCGCACGCGGACCTGTTCGCGGTCAACATCAGTTCCCCGAACACCCCCGGCCTGCGCGATTTGCAGCAGGGCGACGCCCTGGCCGAACTGCTGTCGGCGATCGTGCAGGAAATGGCGGCGCTCAGGCAGAAATATAACCGAAAGCTCCCGATTTTGGTCAAACTGGCCCCGGATCTGTCGCCCGGCGAACTGGAGCGGGCGGTGGAAACGATTTGCGAAAGCGGTGTCGACGGCATCATCGCCACGAACACGACGCTGCGCCGGGAAGGACTGAAAAGCCCGCATGCCTCCGAGACGGGGGGGCTGAGCGGGAAACCGCTCACCGCGCTGTCCACGGAGATGATTCGCCGCATTTACGGACTGACCCTCGGCAAGCTTCCGATCATCGGTTGCGGCGGCATTTTTACGGCGGAGGACGCATATGAAAAAATACGCGCGGGAGCCAGCCTGGTTCAATTGTACACCTCGCTCATCTACGAGGGTCCGGCGGTGAACCGGAGGATCGTGCGGGGCTTGTCCGAATTGCTGAGACGGGACGGTTATTCCCGCCTTTCCGATGCGGTGGGAGCAGATGCCGCAACATCATGAACGGAAGGACGGTCACGGCAGATGGAGATTCGGGACTGGAACCTTTTTTTGCTGCCCTACGAACAGGCCGTGGAAGAACTCAAAATCAAGTTTCGTGCCTTGCGCCAGGAATTGAAGGCCAGGGAAGAATACGCACCGATCGAATTCGTCACCGGGCGCATCAAGCGGGTGTCCAGCATTTTGCAGAAGGCGAAACGGCTGAACGTGCCGATGGACCGGCTGGAAGTCGGCATCGAGGACATCGCCGGCATCCGGATCATGTGCCAGTTCGCCGAAGACATCCAGCGGGTGACGGAAATCATCCGCAAGCGGAAAGACATGATCGTCGTCTACGAAAAGGATTACATCACCAACACGAAGGAAAGCGGATACCGCAGTTATCACGTCATCATCGAATATCCGGTGCAGATGAGTTTCGGCGTCAAACCGGTGCTGGCGGAAATCCAGATTCGCACGCTGGCCATGAACTTCTGGGCCACCATCGAACATTCCCTCAATTACAAGTACAAACAGCAGCTGCCCGATGCGTTGAAATTCCGGCTGCGCAAAGCCGCGGAAGCGGCCTACAGGCTGGACGAAGAGATGTCCAGCATCCGCGATGAAATCGTCAGCGCGCAGCAAAGTTTCGAGGATCAGTCCAATCTGGTGGACCGGATTCTCGGCGACATCCGCCGGCTCTATTTCGGCAACCGGGTGGCCGAGGCGCTGTCGTTGCAGGCCCGGTTCGACGAAGCGTTCAGCGCCGGGGACTTTGCGGCGCTGGAGCAGCTGTCGCGGGAAATCCGCGGAAACCACGCGGCGGAATTGGCGGATCGGGAAGACGAATGACAAAACGGCCGCGGGACGGCAATCTCCCGCGGCCGGCGGAGGAATCATGGAGTACGATCCCCGGTATGTGCAGTTTTTGCATCTGTTCAATGACGAACGGGATTATTTCGAATGCCACGAAGTGTTGGAAGACTTGTGGATGGACGACCGGCAGGACCCGTTCTGGCAAGGCCTGCTTCAGGTGGCCGTGGCGCATTTTCACGCCCGCAACGGCAACATCGGCGGCGCCGTCAAGCTGATGGAGGCCGGTCTGGAGAAACTGTCCTGGCAGCCCGACCGCGACGCCGGCATCGACTTGCATCGGCTGCGGAAGGACGGCGGGCGCTGGCTCGCGCGCCTGAAGCGCGAAGCCGCCCATGATCCGCCCTTCGAGCCGATGGTCATTGCGGTGACGGATCCCTTGCTGGCGGAAGCGGTGTTCAGATGCCGGAAGACAGAAATTCCCTGAACGTTTCCCGCGGAATGCCGCCGTCTCCCGCCTGCTGTTCCACCCCGCCGACAAGCCGGCTCACTTCCACGCCGTCTTTGTAGTACACCAGCGTCGGCGTGCTGTCGATGCCGTAGTCCCGCCAGCCTTCGGGGAATTCCAGCAGATTGAACATGGGCAGGTCGACGCCCAGCTCATCCGCCAGCGGTTTGAGCACGGGCGTTGTTTGTTTGCAGTAAATGCAGCTTGCGCTGAAGAAGTAGACGTAGCCGGTATAGCCTCCCGCCAGCAACGTTTCCAATTCGTCGGGCAAAATGATATTCTGGTAGTTGGGGTCGTCGAGCAGCTTCCGGGTGTCGGCTGCCAGTTTGCCTTCCCGGATGCCGTACGGGTTGTCGTCGGAGCCGCTCGAGGCGACATTGATGGCATAGAGGCCGGCAAACAAAAGGACGATAATGCTCAGGTAAATGATGATTTTTTTCACGGTTTCTCCTCCTTCTAATTAAAAAATTATAGCAACTAAAATGGAGTTTGTCTCATGGCAATTTTGTTACCAACGGCCTTCGAGAAAAAAATGCGGATGCTTCTCGCCGGCGAATTTCCGGACTTCGCCGCTTCATACGGCGAGCCTCGCCATTACGGGCTCAGGTTCAATCCGCTGAAAATCGGTCCGGACGCGTTTCGCGCCCGGTGTCCATTCCATCTTACACCCGTTCCGTGGGCGAAGGAAGGGTATTATTTTGCAGCCGGGGACCGTCCAGGCAAGCATCCGTACTACCACGCCGGATTGTACTACATCCAGGAGCCGAGTGCGATGGCGCCTGCGGAATTGCTTGACGTCCGCCCGGGGGACCGGGTGCTTGACCTGTGCGCGGCGCCCGGCGGCAAATCGACCCAGATCGCCGGCAAGCTGCGGGGCGCAGGGTTGCTCGTGGCCAACGACAACCAGCCGGAGCGGGTGAAAGCGCTGGTGAAAAATTTGGCCCTGTTCGGCGTCCAGAACGCGGTGGTGACCGCCGAGACGCCGCAAAAGCTCGCCGGCAAATTTGCCGGCTGGTTCGACAAAATTTTGATCGATGCGCCCTGTTCCGGTGAAGGCATGTTCCGCAAGGATCCGGACATGGTTTCGGTCTGGAGCGAACGCACGGTGGAAGCATGTGCGGCCATGCAGGATGACATTCTGGAAGCGGCCGCCGCCATGCTGCGCCCGGGCGGGCGGCTCGTGTACTCCACCTGCACGTTTTCTCCGGAAGAAAACGAAGGCACGATCGCCCGTTTCCTGGACCGGCATCCCGAGTTTTCCGTCGACGCGGTGCCGGGGGCGCCTGGGTTTGCGCCCGGCCGGCCGGAATGGATCAACGGGGAGACGTACGGCGATCCCGGACGTTTCAGCGAACGGGCGGTCCGGAGCGTGGCGAACACATGGCGGCTTTGGCCCCATCGTCTTGAAGGGGAGGGCCATTTCGTCGCCGTCCTCCGGCGCGACGAATCGGAGTCGGACCATCGGGCGGATCGGGAGACGCCGGAACGCAAAGGCAGGGGCAAGAAAGCGGTCCGGCGGGAACCCGCCCCCGATCTGTCCTCCTGGATTTCCTTCATGGAAACGAACCTGACGGAACCGCTCGACGGACAGTGGGTTTGTTACGGCGACCGGGTGTACTGGACGGATCCCGGTTGGCAACTGCCGGACCTGTCCGGCCTCACCGTCGCCAGGCCCGGCTGGTTCGTCGGAAATTTGCGGAAAAACCGGTTTGAGCCGTCCCAGGCGCTGGCCATGGGCATCAGGCCGGACCGGTTTGTCCGCCGCGCGGAAATGGCCGCCGATTCCCCGGAGGTGATCCGCTACCTGAAGGGCGAGACGCTGGAGTGGCCGGAAAACCGGCTCGCCAAAACCGGGGACCGCGTTCCGTCCAAAGGATGGTGCCTCGTCTGCACGGACGGGTTTCCGCTCGGTTTCGGCAAATGGCAGGACGGGATGCTCAAAAACGAATATCCGCCGGGTTGGCGTTGGACGTGAGGTGGCCATGGCGAAACGGATGAGACTGGACAAGCTGCTGTCCCACCTCGGGACGGCTTCCCGCACGGAAGCGAAGGAACTGGCGAGACAGGGACGCGTGCTCGTCAACGGCAAACCGGCGACCGACGCCGCCATGAAAATCGATCCCGAGCGGGACGAAGTGACCGTTGACGGCATCCGGCAGGAATACATGGAGCATCTGTATGTGATGATGAACAAGCCGGCCGGGGTCATCACCGCGACGGAAGACGCGCGGGAGAAAACGGTGCTCGATTTGCTCGATCCGAAGACGCGGGGATGGGAGCCGTTCCCCGTCGGACGGCTGGACAAAGATACGGAGGGGCTGCTCCTCCTGACGACGGACGGTGCGCTGGCCCACCGGTTGCTGTCGCCGCGCCGGCACGTGCCGAAAACGTATGTCGCGCGGGTGGAAGGGGAAGTGACGGAAGCGGATGCCGCCGCTTTCGCTTCCGGCGTCCGCCTGGACGACGGCTACGTGACGATGCCGGCGGAGCTGGTGATCCGGCGGGTGGAACGAACGGACCGGGGGACATGCTCCGACGTGGAACTGACGATCCACGAAGGCAAATTTCATCAAGTGAAGCGGATGTTTCTCGCGGTCGGCAAACGGGTGGTCCGGCTGAAACGGATCCGCATGGGTCCGCTTGAACTCGATCCGTCCCTCGCGCCGGGCGCCTGGCGATTGTTGACGGCGGACGAGACGGCGGCCCTGGCGCAGGCCGGCCAGGGCAAACCGGCGCTTGATGCCGGCGGCACATCCGCCTCCGCGGAACCCATGGATGGCGGCGAGCAGACAACATGAAGGGAGAGCGACGGAGGGAACGATGGGGAAATACAAATTGATCGCATTGGATGTCGACGGAACGCTGATCACCGATGACCACCGGCTGACCCGGAAAACCCGGGAGGCGGTGCGGGCCGTGCACGAACAGGGTGCCCGCATCGTCCTGTGCACGGGCCGCGGGGCGATCAGCACGTTGCCGGTCATGGAAGAACTTGGCCTGGAAGGCATTGTCATCACCCACAACGGCGGCGCCACCATCCGGTCGACGGACCGCCAGGTGCTGCATACGTTCGGCTATCCGGTAGAGCGCTTCATGCCGCTTGTCGAGTACTGCCGTGAACGCGGCATCCATTTCGACATCAACACGGCGTTCGACATTTACGTGGAACAGCTGAACGATGAATTGCGGGAAGGCTATCGCCTGTTTTTCGCCGAGCCCGTCATCCTGGACGACGTGGCCGCGTTTCCCGAACCGGTCATCAAGTTTTGCGCCATCGCCGAAAGCGACAAAGTGGAACGCATCTTGCAGGATTGGTCGTGGATCACCGAACGGGGCCTCCGCATGATGCGCAGCGGGACGATCTTCGTCGACGTCATGCATGAAAAAACGAGCAAGGGAAACGCCCTGAAAGTGCTGGCCGAACAATGGGGGATCCCCCGCGAAGAGGTGCTGGCGATCGGCAACTACTACAACGATCTGGAGATGATCCGGTACGCCGGGCTCGGCATCGCGATGGCCAACTCGCCGGATGAAGTGAAACGGGAGGCGGATGCGGTGACCGAAGCTTCCAACAATGAAGACGGCGTATACGAGGCGCTCGTCCGCCATTGCCTGGATGCGCCCGAAGCGGTCTGAATGTTCACCGGGCATTGCAAAAAATTCCTCTTGCGGCAATAATGTCTATGAGACGACTTTGTCCGACACGGGCGAACCGCGGAGGGATCGGCATGAAACTGGAGAAGGATGAATTGACCCACCTGCTTTTTCTCGCGGACGTGGTGAAGGACGGGAACAAGAAGAAACTGATGCCCGACATGCTGGAATGCCTCCTGTACGTCGCCCGATCGGTGACGGAAGCGGATTTGCCCGACAACGTCATCCTCCGGATCCGCCAGCTGACCGGCAAGATGGAAGAGGAATTGCGGCGGGAGAACGACCGGCTGAAGGAAATCCGGCACAATTTGCGAAGGTGAAGCGAAGGCAGCATGAAAGAGGCAGGCAACAAGGAGATGATGAAAACGGCGCGCCGCGGAGGCGCGCCGTTTTTTTGAAGGTCAAAGGTTCCGCGGCGCGTTTTCCGGCAGAAGGCGAAACCGTTCCAGATGGGACCACAGCCGTTCGCGCAGCAAAATTTCCGTTTGCCGGGGGCCGATCAGGTCGAAATGGGGATACATCGTCCGGTAATGGATATGGCGCGGATCGAGACCATGGGATCGGCACCATTCGGCGAGCCGGGCCGTGTCCGCGCAGCCCACTTTGGTCACCGTGCGCACGGTTGGGAATCGCGGATCGTGCCAGTAATGGGTCAGGAAGGCGATTCGTCCGCTCGCCACTTCCCGCTTCCACCGATTCAGTTCTTCGCGGCTGATGCCGAAGGCCATGAAGGATCGCTTCCCGTCCGAATCGTCACATGTCGTCATGCATGTCCCATTATAGCAAACATGCAAGGCAAATTCGTACCCGACCGCCGCAAAAAATCCCCCATCTGAACGTTCCTCCGATATGGTAAGATAGGGGTTGGAGGTGCGATTCATGCGAAAAATTCGTTGGGGCATTCTTGCCGCGGGCGGCATTGCCCGCAAGTTTGCGGAAGATTTGAAACGGGTTCCGGACGCGGAAGCGGTGGCGGTCGGTTCGCGGTCGCTGGAAAACGCGGAGGCGTTCGCCCGGGAGTTCGGCATCCCGAAGGCGTACGGCAGCTATGAAGAACTGGCCCGGGATCCCGATGTGGACATCATATACGTGGCTTCCATCCACAACGCCCACAAAGAGAACGTGCTTCTTTGCCTGAACGCGGGGAAAGCGGTGTTGAACGAAAAACCGTTTACGGTGAGCGCCGCCGAAACGGAAACGTTGATCCGGACGGCGCGGGACAAAGGCCTGTTCCTGATGGAAGCGATGTGGACCCGGTATTTGCCGGCCATCCGCAAGGTGCGGGAGTGGATCGCCGAAGGCCGGATCGGCGAAGTGCGGTCGATGCACGCCAATTTCGGATACCATGCGGTGCGCGATCCGGAAGGGCGGCTCCTGAATCCGCACAAGGCCGGCGGCGCGCTGCTGGATGTCGGCATCTATCCGGTGTCGTTCGCTTCGATGGTGTTCGGCAGGCAGCCGGAGCGCATCTCCAGCCACGCGTATATCGGGGATACCGGCGTGGACGAATCCAACGCAATGCTGTTTGCCTATCCGGGCGGCCGGTCGGCCACCCTGCAAAGCGCCGTTCAGCTGCAATTGGACAACAATTGCGACATTTACGGCAGCAAAGGCAAAATCCATATTCCGAACTTCTGGATGGCGAAGGAAGCGGTGCTGCAACTGAACAACGGGGAAACGGAACGGTTTTCGTACGACGGTGACCGGATCGGCTACGCCTTCGAAGCGGAAGAAGCGGGCCGTTGCCTTCGGGAAGGGCTGACGGAAAGTCCGGACATGCCCCTCGACGAAACCCTCGCCATCATGCGCACGATGGATGAAATCCGACGGCAATGGGGGTTCCGCTATCCGTTCGAATCTTGACGTCGAAGCGGCACGGAACCGGCAACCTTGGCGGCACGCGGATTTGACCAGTTTCATCATGGGAATCGGAGAGATGCGGATTGAAAATTTTGCAGGCGCTGTTTTTTCCGCCCGAACAGCCGGGCGGCGTTTCGTCCATGGTCCCCTACGTGCGCGAGCGGTTCCAGAAGCTGGGCTGGGACATGGATCTGTTTTGGCTGCCCAAGCGGGTCCGCTCCAAGGGAACGGACGACATCACTTTCGCCACCTTTGATTGGAAACCTCTGGCGGGAAATCCGGTGGTGGACAAATACGTGCAGACGTTCCGGGACTATCTGTGGTGGACCCGGATGCAAATCCAGGAATCCTACGACCTGATTCACGCCCACCATCCGATCGCTGCCCTGGCCATGAAAAAGCTGTTTCCGGACACGCCGGTCATCGCGACGATCCATTCCAGCTACGAACGGGAACTGATGCTCAACGGGCGCATCGAACCGGGCGGGCACGAAGAGAAGTTTTTGACGAGTCTTTACGGGGAAATGGAACAGGAGCTGGATCGGCTGCTGACCGTTTCCCAGTCGTTCAAGCGGTATTTGGCCGGGTTCTTGCGCGATCCGGACCGGGTGATTGTCATCCCGAACGGTTACGATGAAAAACGGTTCCGGCCGGTGAAGCACGACAACCCGGTGCCGCAGCTCATCACCGTCTGCCGGCTCGTGCCGGCCAAAGGCCTGGACGTGCTGCTCAAGGCTTGTGCCGAACTGAAGCGGCGCGGATCGCCCTTCGTGCTGCACGTCATCGGCGACGGCCCGATCCGCCAGGATCTGGAGCAGATGGCCACCGAGCTGAACATTTACGAGGATACGATTTTCTACGGCTACATGCTGCATCCCGAGCAGTTCATGCCCTTTTTTGACATTTTCGTGCTGCCTTCCCGCGCGGAAGCGTTCGGATCCGTATTCGCGGAGGCGGCCCTTTGCTGGCTGGCGCTCGTCGGCACGGACGTCGGCGGCATCGCCGAACAGATCGAAGACGGCAAGAACGGGCTGCTTGTCCCGGTGGATGACGCCGCGGCGCTCGCCGACGCTTTGCAGCGCGTGATGGAAAATCCCGAGCTGCGCCACAAGCTGGCCAAGGCGGCCTATGACAAGGCGAAGAAAACGTACGGGCTCAGCCGGGTCATTCTGCAATTGAAAGAGTTGTATTTGTTGTATGTCCATGCCCAATAGGGAGCGACGGACAGGAAAGGCGGGGACAGATGAAACCGTTTCGTTTCATCCATTCGGCGGACTGGCATCTTGATGCGCCTTTCAGAGGCCTTTCCGGATTGCCGCCGGCCATCGTCGGCCGCATCCGGGATGCCGGTTTCCGCGCGCTGGATGCGCTGGTGGATCTGGCCATCCGGGAGCGGGTCGATTTTTTGCTCGTCAGCGGCGACCTGTTTGACGCTGCCGACCGCTCATTGCGCGCCCAATTGAAGGTTCAGCAGGCTGCCGGCCGGCTGGCGGAGCACGGCATCCCGCTTCTCGCCGTCCACGGCAATCACGACCCGCTGCAAGGATACCGGGCGAGGCTTGCGATGCCGGACAACGTCCATATTTTCGGCGGCGAGCGGGTGGAAACGGTGACGGTGACCGGCCGGGACGGGGAGCCGATTGCCGCCGTCAGCGGCATTTCGTACGCCAAGGCGGCCGTGACGGACAACCTGGCGGCGCGGTTTCCCGTACCGGACGGCTCGCTGTTTGCCATCGCCATGCTGCACACGAATGCGGACGGCGACCCGGGCCACGACAACTACGCGCCGGCTTCCGTCGCCCAGCTGGCGAAAGCCGGTTACGACTACTGGGCGCTCGGCCACGTGCATACCCGCAAAGTGCTTTGCGAAGATCCCTGGATCGTATATCCGGGCAACCTGCAGGGGCTCAGCATCCGGGAAACCGGTGCGAAGGGGGCGTATCTGGCCGACGTCGACGTCGACGGCCGGGTCCGCCTTTCCTTTCATCCGCTGCATGCAGTGCGCTGGGAACGGATTGCCGTTTCCATCGAGGGGATGCAAGACGAGCAGGCGCTCAAGGACAAGCTGGAATCGGTGCTACAGGCGGAGGCGGAACGGGAGGCGGGCATTCCCGTCGTGGCGCGGCTCGTGCTGGAAGGAAGGGGTCCGCTTCACCGCCTGCTGCAAAGCCGCGCGACGCTCGACGAGCTGCTCGAAGCGCTCCGGGAGAAATTCGGCTCTCCCGGCGGCGACGGCCGGTTGCCGGACGGCGTCTTTGTCTGGGTCGAGTCGGCCAAGGTGCAGACGGGCCACGACCTGGATTTGGACGCGTATCGCCGCCAGGAAAGCTTTCTGGGCGATCTCGTGCGCCTCTCCGATGCCCTGCTGGAAGATGAGGCGGCGATGCGGGCGTTCCTTGAAGAAGCGGCGGAACCGCTTCTCGGCAATCCGAAAGCGGGGAGAAGGCTCAAGGGCGCGGACGCGGAAGAGCTCGCGGGTTGGATCGCCCAGGCCCGCGAAATGGCCCTCGGGATCCTGTTGGATGAGGAGGAGCAGTCATAATGCGTTTCGGAACGTTTTTCGTGGACGGATTCGGCATCCATCGCGAGCAGACCTTCGAACTTGACGGACAAGCCCCCCTCGTCCTGTTCACCGGCCGCAACGAAGCCGGCAAAAGCACCATCATGGGATTCATCCGGACGATGCTGTTCGGATTTCCGAACCGCTCCCGCATGGCCGAGCGCTATGAACCGGCGGGCGGGGGACCGCACGGCGGATCCATGACGCTGATCGACGAGAACGGCCAACGCATCCGGCTGGAACGGTACGACAAGAAGGGATATCCGAAGCTGTACTTCCCGGACGGACGGGAAGGGGGCGAAGCGGAACTGGCGAAGCTGCTCGGCGGGTTGACCCCGGAATTGTACCGCAATCTGTTTGCCTTCAGCCTGACTGAACTGCACCGGCTGGAAACGTTGCAGGGAGACGACGTGAGCGGCTTCCTGTACGGGTCGGGTACCGGCGTGAGCGGCAATGCCGTCGTCCAGGCGGAAAAACGGCTTGCGTCGGCCGTGGAAGAACTGTACAAGAAACAGGGCAAAAAACAGCCGATCCACGAGAAGTTGCAGGAATTGGAGAAGCTGGAGGCGGAAATCCGCAAAAGCAAGGAATCAAGCGGCGAGTACAACGAGCTGGTACGGCAGCTGGACGAGCTGGAAAGCCGCATGGCCGAAACGGAAGCTCGGGTTGCGGCGCTGCGCGGGGAGACGGAGTGGCTGAACAAATGCGTCCGCGCCAGGGAACCGTGGCTCAACATCCGGAATATCGAACGGGAATGGGCGGAGGCGCCGGAACGTTACACGCTTGCGCCGGAAGCGGAGGCGCTCGTCGCCGACAAGGGCGAAGTGGAGCGCTGGCTGCGGGAGGCGGAGCGGCTTGCCCGTACCCGGGGCGAGGCGGCTGAACTCCGATGGCAGCTGGACAACGAGCGGGTGGCGATGCAGCAGCGGCTGCGCCTGATCGATCCGTCCTGGACCATTGAAGAGGCGAAGCGGTTTCCGTTTGCCATTGTGCAACAGGGAGAAGTGGACGCTTTCAAAAGCCGGTTTGCGCTCCTCGAAACGGGCATTACGGCGGCGCGGGAACGGCTCGCCGCCCTGGACGGCGAAGGCAAACGGCTGGGGGAACGGTTGAAGGAGGATGAAGAGCGGGCGGCGGAGAAGGCGGCGGAGGTCCGCGCCCGCATGCCTGCCGAAGCGGCGGAAGATCCGGACGGGTATGCCGCCGAAGTGAACGAGGCGTGGATGCAGGTGCGGGAGCATGTTGCGGCCTGGGGTGAAGCGTGCCGCAAACGGGAGGAGGCCCGTCGGTCGCTGGAGGCGTTGACGGGCACGGCGCGTTCCGCCCGCAGCGGGACGGGACGGGCCGTGCGGATCGCCATTGCGGCCGGGGCGGCGCTCCTGGCAACGGTGCTCATTCTGGCCATCACCGGCGAACCCGCTGCCGGCTTCGCGGCCGGCGCGTCGATTTTCGCGGCGGGCATGCTGTTCGTGTTCGTAACGGGCACCCGCAAGCCGGATCCCCTGGCCCAAATGCGCGAAACGTTGGCCGCTGCCATGGCGGAGGCGGAACGGGAGGAAGCGGCTGCTGCGGAGAGGGCTGCGGAAAGCCGGGACCGGCTGCTCCGGCTGCTTCCCGTGCTGTCCCGGACCGGCGAAGCGGCGGCGGCGAAACAGGCGGCGGATCCGCGGGAAGCGCTGCGGGTGCTGCAACCGTCCATGGACGCGTGGAAACGGGAAATGGCCGGCTGGCGCAAACTGATCGGCGAATGGGAGCAAGCCAAAAACGCGCTGGCCAACGCCGAAAGAGACCTGGACAACTGGCGGTTCAGCCGGGAGCAGGAGGCTTCCCGCCTGGCCGATTTGGAAGAGCGGCTGGCCGAATGCGACCGGGAATGGAACGCGTGGCTGGCCGCATACCGGCTCCCGGCCCATCTGCGGCCGGACATGCTGAAGTTGATGGGCGAATACGCCCAACAGGCGATGGAGAAAGCGGCGCGGGTTGCCGACCTGGAAGCGGCCCTGGCCAGACGCGGGGAAGAGGAGAAGGCTTGCCGCGAAGCCGCCCTCGCCTTGCTGGCGAAGCACGGCGCCCTTGCGGCGTTTCCCGGGGCGGGAGACGCGCCTGCCGGCGAACCGGAACCGGAGCCGGAGGCGCACGGTGCGGATTGGGCCGAACGGCTGAGCCGGCTGGCGGAGCAGATTGCGAAATGGGAAGCGGTGGCCAGGCGGCGGGACGAAACGGCATTCGAGCGCCGGCAACAGCAACGGATGCTGGAGATGTGGATCCCGCGGGAAAGGCTCGCCGATCTGGAACGTGAGCTGCTCGCCCACGACGCGGACCAACTGGCGGACAGGCTGGCGGACGCCGTCCGTCGCCGCGAAGAGGCGGAAGACGAGCTCGGCCGGTTGCGGGAGGAGTCGGGCAGGCGGAAGGCGGAACTGGAGCGCCTGCAACGCGGGGAGCACCACGCCGGCCTGCTTCTGGAAAGTGCGGCGAAGGAGGCGGAGCTCGGGCAACTGGCGGAACGGTATGCCGTCCGCGCCATGGCCGCGCACATGATCCGCAAGGCGCGGGAAACCCATGAGCGGGAACGGCAACCCGGGGTTTTGCGCCGGGCGTCCCGTTACTTCGAGCGCATCACCCAGGGCCGGTACGTGAGGGTGCTTTCCCCGATGGGCGAAAAGGACATCCTGGCGGAAACGAAGGACGGACGGCGGATTTCCAGCGCCATGCTGAGCCGCGGCACGGCGGAGCAACTGTATTTGGCGATGCGGTTTGCGCTGGCGGAAGAATACGAACGGATCATCAATCTGCCGCTTGTCATGGACGACATCTTCGTCAATTTCGACCGCCGCCGGCTCGCGGAAACGCTTGATGTGCTGGCCGAAGTGGCCAGGCGCCGGCAAATCCTGCTGTTCACGTGCCACGACCATGTGGCGGAAGCGGTCTTGGCGGCGATGCCGGACAGCCGGCAGATTGAGCTGCTCTATTCTTCGTAAATCATTTTGATCGTCATGCCGCCGTCGATGACCAGGTTTTGTCCGGTGATGAAACCGGCATCGGGTCCGGCGAGAAAAAGGCAGGCATTGGCAATGTCCATCGGTTCGCCGACGCGGCCGACGGGATGCTGGAGCCTGTCTTTTTCGCTGTGTACGGGAACGATCGCGTCCGGCGAATATTTCCAATCGCCGGTTTCGATCCAGCCGGGGCTGACGGCGTTGACGCGGATGCCATGAAGGCCGAGGCTGACGGCCATGGCATGGGTGAGCGCCAGGATGCCGCCCTTGGAGGCGGAATACGCTTCGGTGTTCGCTTCGGACATCAGGGCGCGGGTGGAGGCGATCAGGATGATGGAGCCCCCCGTTTGCTGCCGGATCATCACCCTGGCCGCGTGTTTGCCCGCCAGGAAAGCGCCGCGCAGGTTGACGCCGATGACCCGGTCGAAGTCCTCGACGGGCAGGTCAACCAGGAAGCCGTTCCGGCTGATGCCCGCATTGTGGATCATCACGTCGACGGAGCCGAATTCTTCCACCGTCAGCCGGACCCATCGTTCCATGTCATGTTCCGCTGCGCAATCCGCTTTCAGAAACATCGCTTCCCCGCCCATCGAGCGGATTTGCCGGATCACCTCGAATCCCGCTTCCTGGTGCAGGTCCATGATGGACACCCGGTATCCTTCTTTCGCGAAGGCGATGGCCAACGCCCGCCCGATCCCCTGGGCGCCCCCGGTGATGCATGCCGTTTTCATTGCACAACCCTCCGTTTCCCCGATTCCGTTGCCGTTTCCGTTTTCAGGCTTTTGGTTCCATTATTCCCCTTTCCCGGCTCCTTGGCAAGCCGGACGAGCCAGAACAGACACAGGAAGCCGATGAGCGGATACAGGGTGGAGACGAGCGTCTTGAACCCGAATTGGCCGACGGCCGCGCACACGAGAAGGAGACCGGCGGAAATGAGGCGGGGAGACAGGCGGAAGCGGGACGAAAGCTGCAGGGTGATGCCGTACAGGTTGGCGATGAGGGTGGAAAAAATTTCGGCAAACATGAGCAGCACGAACAGCAGGCGCGCTCCCTCGCCGAACGGTGAAATGATCCATCCCATCGGGATTTCAAACTGGGTGATGCCGGGCATGCGGGCGCTCAGCGAGATGTGGCTGGCGAGCAGCATGGCGGCGATGAACGTCCCGCCCAGGAACCCGGAAAGCCGGATCGTCCGTTCGTCCGGAGCCGACGCGCCAAGGGGAACGAGCACGGCCTGGGAAAGCGTCAGGTTGAACGCGGCATAGAGAAAGGGCGACAGCCACAAGCGCCAGGCCGGTTCGTCGGTTTCGAAACGAAGAAAATGCCCGGCGGCGGGCGATTGCAGCGTGAGGAAGAGCACCCCGGACAGAAAGGTGACCATGAGCGGAACGACGATGGCGTTGACGGTTTTGATGCCCGACAGTCCGCCGAGGATGACGGCATAGACGAGCCCCGCCGTCAGGAGCAGGCCGGTTTCGAACCGGACATTCAGGTATTCTTCCAGAACCGAGCCGGCGCCGGCCAGCATGACGGACGAGACGGCCAGCAGAAAGACGAACATCAGGTTGCTGATCCGTCCGCCCCGCCGTTTTCCAAACAGATGCGCGTTCAAATCCGCATAGGAGGACGCGGCGATGCGCCTGGCGATGAGCATCGACTTGACGCCCAGCCACACGAACAAAACCGAAGCGATCACGATGGCGGCGGCGGCAAACTTTCCGTATTTCGTGAAAAACTGCAAAATTTCCTGCCCGGAAGCAAAGCCCGCTCCGACTACTGTACCGGTATAGGTAAACGCCATGACGAGCGCCCGTGCCGTAAAACGCATGCGATCCCTCCCGTTCCTGCTTCCCGACCGCCCAGTACAAGCCTATGAGGACAAGGGAAGGGGCATGCAACAAAAAAACCCGTCCGGAAGGAACGGGTTTTGCCGCGCGGCTGAACCGCCGCGTTACGCTTCGAACAGCCGAATCGCGATGACCGTGTTGTCGTTCGGGTTCAGGTCGCATTTCAACACGACGCCGCCGAAATCATAAATCATGACATATTCGTTGAGGGAATCGGCGGGGCCCAGCGCTTTCTGGGCTTCTTCCACGGTTTGGCCGATGCGGAACTGGTTGAGCCCGGGCGTGACCTGGTCGGTCAGCACTTCGATGAACACGAGCTTTCCCGTTTCGTCCGCGCCAAAACGGAATCCGGGATACTCCAGCACCGTGAGGTGCTGCCCGTCGTTCATGGACGATTCGGCCGACGGTTTACCGAAACGGGCCACCACCGCCTCGACGGAGTCGCCGACGGAAAATCCCATCAGGGTCGGGCGCGTCGTGTCGAACGGCTCGATCACGTTGTAGCTGGGCGGCTCCGCCGGCACGTCCTTGCGGCTTCCGGCCGTGTCCGCCCCCGACGCGGAATCGTCCTGGGAGGAGATGCTGAGGTCTTTCCGTTGTTCTTCCGGCTTTCCTTCCGTCCCGGCCGGCTCCGGCTTGACGTCTCCGGCCAACCCGCCGGCAGGCGGGGCGGTCCGGTCATTGCCGGTCGCCGGGGACGAGGCGGGCGGCTTTCCGTCCGCTTGACTTCCGCAAGCGGAAGCCACCGCTCCGAACACCAACAGCCATACGACAGCAACCAACCAGATCTGCCTTTTGTTCATGTTCGGTTTCGCCCCTTCCCCACGCGTCATGTCGATGTTCCTTATCCATCATTATAGACGATTGTCGGATAAAAAGGTTGCAAACGATATGCCGGAAATGCCGATTTTTCTTGCCAGCCGGCGGGCCGTTGTGATACGTTAGTCGAAAAAAAGACGGGGAATGCAGATGGAACGATTGAAAGCGGAAATGATGCGTCATGCCATCGTCAAAAATGACAAAATCGTCGCGCTGGACGCCGTCCTCAACCAGATGGTCGACCCTTCCCTGATCATGAAAATCGGCGAAGCGTTCGCGGCGCGATTTGCCGGCGAATCCGTGAGCAAGGTGGTCACCCTGGAAGCGTCCGGCATCGCTCCGGCCTTCGCGACGGCGCTCAGGCTCGGCGTCCCGCTCGTGTTCGCCCGCCGGAAAAAAACGCCGGTCGCCGATCCGGACGTCTACTGCGAACGCGTGCCCTCCTTCTCGAAGGGACAAGTCTCCGATCTCATTATCGCCAAACGGCTGCTTTCCCATGACGACCGGATTCTGGTCATCGACGACATCATTGCCAACGGAGGAGCGCTGGCCGGATTGCTCCGGATCATCGGGCAGGCGGGAGCCGAAGTGGCCGGCATCGGCATCGTGGTGGAAAAAACGTTCCAGTCCGGCGCGAGCCTGATACGGGACAAGGGGTACCGGCTGGAATCGCTCGTCCGCATCCGCTCGCTTTCCGGAGGCGCGATCGAGTTCGAAGAATGAGCGCCGTAACGGCAACCTTTTCCCTTTGCAGCGGTCAGAAATTGCTTTATAATGATTCCAAGAGACAGAGAGGAGGGAATGACGTGGGGAACGGGAAGCTTTCGCAGGAGTTTTTTCTGCAAAAACTGGCTGATGCGAAGGTGCATTTCGAACGGGCGCTCGATTGCAAACATACCGAATTTGACGATCTGTACCCCTATATGATTGAACACCCTCAATTTTTTTGGTACAAACGCTACGTTGCGTGGTCGGAGCTTTTGACCCTGGTGCAGTTGTGCAACGAACTGGAGTTTGACTGGAAATCGCTGTTTACCGAGAAACAGGTGCAATATATCGAAAGCCGCGTAATGTCGGGCAAAGTGCTGGATTATTGGTACGAAACGAACGATTCGAAAGAACATGTCGGCTGACCCGGTTGTGCGGCCGGACGACGGGCATGAATGAAGGTGCAGCGAATGCACCTTTTTTTGTTGCGGATGACGCGCCGTCCGCCGCACCGACCGGCCGGGCCGGCAGGCAGGGATGGAGGTGCCGCACCGTGCCGACCGATGAAGAGCTGAACGAATATCGCCTGAAAGGGACGCAAGTACGCGTCATCCGGGACAACTCGGAAACGAACGACGTCAAGGGGATCGTGGTCGCCTGGAACGACGACGAGATGATTATCCGCAAACCGAACCGCCGGGTCGTGAAGTTTTCCCGCAAGTATGTCGTCGTTCCCGCGGACGCCCCCCGGCCGGAACTTTTTTGACGGATTCCGGCCGGCCGCGCGCCGGACGGAAGCCTGGCCGGCCCGCAATCGTGCGGCGTTCCGCCCGGCGGCGGGGGTGCGGGGAAACGGTTGAAAAACGGCGGCAGTTTCGCCAAAAAATACATGCGGATTTTTGTTTGACATCGGATGAAGAGCGTGATATATTATCTCTTGTCGCCGCCGCAATGCGGATGACAAAGAGTAAGAGAAAGTCGCCACACGCGGTCGTGGCGGAATTGGCAGACGCGCTAGATTCAGGTTCTAGTGGTGGCAACACCGTGGAGGTTCAAGTCCTCTCGACCGCATCAAAGCCCGAATCCCTTTCAGGGGTTCGGGCTTTTCCCATTTTCGGCGGCCTCCGGTACGGAATTTTCCAATGGAGGAATCCAAAACGCTTCGGAGAAAAATTGTGTATGCGCTTTCAGGTTGTTTCCACTCCGGAGCGGGTCACGTCCGGTTGCGGGTCAAACTGGAAGCGTTCGAAGAGGCGTCCGACGCCGTGAAACAAGAAATGGCCGACATGAAGCGGAAAGTCAGCGAGCGGGTGAATGCCAGCGCCGTCGAACTGGCTTCGGTGACCGAAGAAAGCAGCGCGACCATCGGGGAACTGGCGGCACAATCGCAGGAGATCGTCCGGTTTGCCCGATCGGTCGCGGATATCACCGGACGGGTGGAACGCGCCGCCAGGGATGGCATGGCCCAATTGGATGCGCATTTGGACCGGCTGCAAACGATGCAATCCGACGTGAAGGGCATCGGGGGGCGTATCGGCCAGCTCCGGGACGGTGCCGGCCGAATCGGCGCCATCGCGGACATGGTGCGGAAAATCGCCGTCAGCACCAACATTTTGGCCCTGAACGCCATGATCCAGGCCGCTCACGCCGGCGACATGGGCAAAGGGTTCGCGGTGGTTGCCGGCGAAATCAAACAGCTGGCCAACCAGGCCAAAGAAATGGCCGATGAAGCGGCGGACATGATCCGGGCCATCATGGACGGGATCCAATCCGTCACGGACACGTTGCCGGGCATTGCGGTCGGCGTGGAAGCGGCCAGTGCCGGCATGGAGGCTTCCAACCGGTTTTTCGGGAATCTCGTGGCCGAAATGGGGGACATCAGCGCGAAGACGGGGGAAATCGAGAAGGAATTGACCGGTTCGGCTGCGGCGCTGGAGGAAGTGTCCAGGGCGATCGCCCGGGTGGCGGAATCGGCCGAGGCGCTGAGAGACTTGACCGGACAACTGTGACCGGCTTTGCATCCGGCAAACGCAGGTGCTGCCGGAACGACAAAAACCACCCGAAGCCCATCGGGTGGTTTTCTTGTCTGCCGGATCGCGGTTACCGGCCGAGCAGTTCCTTCAGCGCATCCCGGATCGGAAGCGGCGGACGGCCGAGCAGCGTCTCCAGATCATCGCTTTTCACGTCGAGTTCGCCTTCCCGGATGCCTTTCTGGATCGCGACGAGGAACGGCACGACGGGTTCGGGCACGCCGGCACGCTTCATGACGGCCGCGTACGTTTCGTCATCGACGTGCTGCACCGGAACTTCCCTGCCGGTGACGTCCCCGAGGGCCGCCGCCAGTTCGTCCTGCGTCAGCGGCGTGCCGGCCAGCTCGTAGATGCGGTTGTCTTCCCCCTTGCCGGACAGAACGGCCGCCGCCGCTTCCGCGTATTCCCTGCGGAGCGCCCAGCCCACTTTGCCGCTGCCGGCGCTCGTCACCCAGGGCGCCCCGTTCAGCACGCCCTGGATTGAACCCATTTCGTTCTCCAGGTACCAGTTGTTGCGCAATATGGCGTACGGAATGCCCGATTTGGAAATGGCGGCTTCCGCCGCCTGATGCGGGGGCGCGAGGGGCAGGCGGCTAGCGCCCGCATTGGACAGGCTCGTGTACGCGATGAACCGGACGCCGGCGCGGGCGGCCGCCTCCACCGCATTCGTATGCTGCCGGATCCGGGTTTCGTTGTCGCCGTCCGTCGAGATGATCAAAATCCGTTCGATGCCGGCGAATGCCTTGTCCAGGCTTGCCGGGTCGTCAAAGTTGCCTTGCCGGACGTCCACGCCCCGCGCCTTCAAGTCTTCCGCTTTCGCGGGATCGCGGACGCTGACCGCCAGCCTTTCGGCCGGTTCGGCCTTGAGCAGCGTTTCCACCACCAGGCGTCCCAGGTTTCCCGTGGCGCCGGTAACCAACCACTTCATGAACGCATTCCTCCGTTTCAGAAAAATTGGGATGGCCGCAGGTTGCCGGCCTCCCTATCGTTTCACGCCATAGTTCAAATTCTGCAACGCGAAGCCGATTCCTTCCGGACCACTCGCGGCAACACCGGATTGCGGGCGCCATCCGGCGGCATTTTCCGCCGGGACCGTCCTTGCGTATAATAGTGGCGAAACGACAATCGGACAAGCGAGGCGATGGATGATGGACGACGATCGGGTGGAACGGGCGAAGCAATGGATCGCCGGCAGCGGCAACATCGTCTTTTTCGGCGGGGCGGGGACGTCGACGGACAGCGGCATTCCGGATTTCCGTTCGGCGGACGGCCTGTACAACGAATCGGGGACGCAGGTGCCGCCGGAAGTGATCTTGAGCCGCGACTTTTTCATGGAGCGGCCGGAGGCGTTTTACGCCTTCTACCGTGCCAAGTTGCTGTATCCGGACGCGAAGCCGAACGCCGGGCACAAGGCGCTCGTGAAGCTGGAGCGGGAAGGCAGGCTCAGGGGCATCATCACGCAGAACATCGACGGGTTGCATCAGCTGGCCGGCAACCGCCGCGTGCTGGAGTTGCACGGATCGGTACTCCGCAATCATTGCATGCGCTGCCGGGCGTTTTACGCACTGGACCACATTTTGTCGTCGAACGTGACGGTGCCCCTTTGCGACGCCTGCGGCGGCATGGTCAAACCGGACGTGGTGCTGTACCAGGAAAGTCTCGACCAGCGGGTGCTGGAGGAAGCGGTCGGCCTGATCGAACGGGCGGATGTGCTCATCGTGGCGGGCACCTCGCTCACGGTGCATCCGGCGGCGGGACTCATCCGGTATTACCGGGGAGACAAGCTGGTGCTGGTGAACAAGGGATCGACGCCTTACGACCGTTACGCCAACGCGGTCATCGCCGAACGGTTTGCCGCCGTCATGCCGGTTTTGGCGGGCATGGCCCCGGACGAAATGTGAACGATTCGTTACATCGCCGCGGACAACCCTGCAAAGTCCGGGGAAAAACGGTATAATCCGGGTAAATCCCCAAACGACGGAGTGGAACCGATGAATTCCGCCTACGTTCCGGCCCAGCACGGCGCATGGGCGATGCTGTTCGTGCCGTTCATCCTGGGCGTCTTCGGCGTCGGGCCGGTTTGGCTGCATGCGCCCCTGTTTCTGTTCTGGCTGTCCGCCTATTTGTTTTCCAACGCGTTTTTGCAATGGGTCAAAACGAACAACATCGGCCGCTGCGGCAAGCCGATGTTGTTGTACGGGTCGGTGCTTGCATCCGCCGGGATTCTCCTTGCGGCCGTCAAACCGTCCCTGGTTTTGTGGGCGCCGGCCTTCGTTCCGCTGTTTCTCGTGAACGTCCGGTACGCGCGAAAAAATCGGGAGCGGGCGTTTCTCAACGACCTGGCCGCCGTCACGCAGTTCAGCCTGATCATTTTCGTCGCCTGGGCGGCGGCCGATGGCGGGGACTGGCAGACGGCGCGGACCCTGTTTTTCCTCAACCTGATGTACTTCACCGGCACCATTTTTTACGTGAAGACGGTCATCCGGGAAAAGCACAATCCGCGTTTTTACGCGATGTCCGTTCTCTATCATGCGCTCTTGCCCGCCGTTGCGGCGGCTGCCTGCCGTTCCGGTTGGCTTGCCCTGATGTTCGCCCTCCTTTTTGTCCGTGCCGCCTGGATGCCCCGCACCAAACCGGCGGTCAAAACGGTGGGGCTGCTCGAGTTTGCCATGGCGACCCTGTTTACGGTTTCCGTCCTCGTCTGGGCGGCTTGATCGAAAACCGATCGGGCCGTTTTTTCGTGCCTTGCGCCCCAAGGCGCCCCGCATGCGGGAAACCCGGCGCCCGTTGCAGGAAATGGTCATAAATTCCCGCAAACGGGGAAACGTAAGAGATGACGGGACGGGCAAACCACAATTCCAGAAAGGGGCGTTTACATGGCAAGGTTGCTGGCTCGATCTCTGCTCATCGCGGTGCTTCTCGGCGGCCTCTCCGTTCCGGCACTGGCCGTCGGCGCCGACCAGGCATCCGGTGACGGCGCGATGCTGGCGGCGGGAACGGACCGGGACGACCGGGATGACGGGAAATACCGGACGTACCGGAACGGGACGATCCGCATCTCGCGGGACGCGCAAATCGGTCCGGAAGACGGCAGGGCGAAGGGAACGAGGGGCATGACGCGAAATGACGACGGCAATGCGCGCGTGCTCAACGAAGGAACGTATCGCGCAAGGGCAACCGACGACGGAATGGACTGGAGTTGGCTCGGCTTGCTGGGCCTGATCGGTTTGGCCGGCCTGATGCGCGGAGACAACCGGAACCGCAACCGGACCTGACGGACAAGCGAAGATCCAACGGGTATGGAAGGCCGTTCGCCGCGATCGGGACACGTGCATGCTCTCCCCCCGTTGACGGAGGCCGTGAATTCACGCCGTGAATTCGCGGCCCTTTTTTGCCGATTCGGATGCGTTTCGGCCGGACCGTACCGAAATGGTATAATGGAGCCGAACCACTAAACGAATCGGATGGACAACACGGATCGGACAAGGAGAGTGGGGCGGGCGTGAACCAACAACCGTCGAATCCCAGACAACCCCTCATCGTCTATTTGCTGATCGCGATGGGGGTCGTCTTGATGCTCAATGCGTTCATTTTTCCGATGCTGCTCAAAGAAAGCATCAAGGAAACCGACTACGGCTCGTTCCTTCGCGCGGTGGAGGAAGGCCGCGTCACGGCCGTGGAAATTCAGAATGACCAGATCGCCTTCGCCGTCATCGAAAACGGGGAGGAGCGCTATTACGTGACCGGCGCCATGGACGACCCGAATCTGGTGGACCGCCTGTATGGAGCGGGGGTCGAATTCAACCGCACGATCCCGAAAGAAAATTCGCCCCTGGTCAATTTTCTGCTCGCCTGGGTGCTTCCCCTCGTGCTGTTCATTGCCATCGGCCAGTTCCTCATGAACCGTCTGTTCAAGCGGATGGGCGGCGGAGGCGGCATGATGGGAATGGGCTTCGGCAAAAGCAATGCGAAGGTCTACAACATGGAGGCGCAAACCGGCGTCACGTTCAACGACGTGGCGGGCCAGGAAGAAGCGAAGGAAGCGCTGCAGGAAATCGTCGATTTTCTGCACAACCCCGGACGCTACAAGGAAATCGGCGCCGTCATGCCGAAAGGGGTGCTGCTCGTCGGCCCGCCGGGCACCGGCAAAACCCTTCTGGCAAAGGCGGTGGCGGGGGAATCGAAAGTTCCCTTCTTTTCCATATCCGGATCCGAGTTCGTTGAAATGTTTGTCGGCATGGGCGCCGCGCGGGTGCGCGACCTGTTCAAGCAGGCGCAGGCGAAGGCGCCGTGCATCGTGTTCATCGACGAAATCGACACCATCGGCAAAAGCCGCAATTCGGGGGGGCTCGCCGGCAACGACGAACGGGAGCAGACGCTGAACCAGCTGCTCACGGAGATGGACGGATTTGAAACCGACAAGGGCGTCGTCATCCTGGCGGCGACCAACCGGCCGGAGACGCTGGACAAGGCACTGCTCCGCCCGGGCCGGTTTGACCGGCGGGTGCCGGTGGAGCTGCCGGATTTGCGGGGGCGCGAAGCGATTTTGCGCGTCCATGCCAAGAAGGTGAAAATGGGGCCGGACATCGACTTCGGCAAAATCGCCAGGGCCACCTCCGGCGCATCGGGCGCCGATCTGGCCAACATCATCAATGAAGCGGCGCTCCGGGCGATCCGTCTCGGCCGCAAGGAAGTGCTGCAGCAGGACCTGGAGGAATCGGTGGAGACGGTCATCGCCGGCTATCAGCGGAAAAACGCCGTGCTGTCCATGCGGGACAAGCTGACGATCGCCTACCACGAAATCGGCCACGCCATCGTGGCGGCGAAGCAAAGCCATTCGGCGCCGGTCACCAAAATCACCATCATCCCCCGCACGTCGGGCGCCCTCGGCTATACGATGCAGGTGGAAGAAACGGAACAGGTGCTGATGACGAAAGAACAGGCGCTGGACAAAATCACCGTGTACATGGGCGGCCGGGCGGCGGAGGAAATCGTCATGGGGCGGATCACGTCGGGGGCGGCCAACGACATCGAGCAGGCGACGAAAATCGCCCGGGCGATGGTCACCCGCTACGGCATGAGCGACGAATTCGACATGATGGCGCTGGAGACGGTCAACAATCCGTATCTCGGCGGGGACACGACGCTCATGGTATCGCCGCAAACGGCCGCCAAAATCGACGAAGTGGTGCTCGGCATCATCAAATCCGCCCATCAGCGGGCGAAGGACATCCTGCAGGAAAACTTGCCGAAAATGCACGAGCTGGCGAAACGCCTCGTGGAGAAGGAAACGATGACCGGCGAGGAATTCATGGCGATTTTGAACGGAAGCGGAGAACAACCGGCGGAAGCGTGAGGCGGACCGGACGGGCGCGGCTTTGCCGGCGGATTCCGTCCGCAAACCGGGACATCCGGCAAGTGGCAGCCTTTTTTCCGCAAATGCCGGAAAAACGCACGAAAGCCCCCGCAATCCACGGTTGCGGGGGCTTCGCATTCGGCTTCATCATGCCTGGCGGATCAACGCGTCCCTTTGCCTGCGCAAATCGTCCAGCCTGGCCCGTGTCTGTCCGAGAGCCCGTTCCAGCTCGTTGACGGCATGGCGGACGCGGGACACCTGCCTGCGGGTTCTGTCCAGCCCGTCGCCGATTTTTCCCTGCACGATCCAGTCGAAAATGAGGCCGTCAAACAGGTAATCGCCGACGGTAAGGAAAAGATCCGGTTTGATGTCGGCGGGAATGTCCCGGGCGACGTCCTTCAGCTCCGTCCGAAACCGCTTCAATGCCGCTTCGGCCGAGCGGAGGGCGGAGCGGGCTTCATCGATCCGGTTGTGCTTGATCGCGGTGGAGATGATTCCGCCTCCCAGCATGTCATACACGCCCCAGTTTCTGGCGGAGCGGAGCAGCTCTTCGGACCTGTTCAGTTCCCGGAGGGCGATTTTTCCGGCGTGGACGGCTTCCCGCAACTCCTTTTCCGCGGCGCCTTCGTTCGCTTCCCGGTCGGTCAGTTCCCGCAGCGCCGCGGCCAGTTCGGGTTGATGCTCCAGGATCCGCTTTTCCTTCTCGGCCAGTACCTCGGCCATTTTGGCTTCCACATCGGCCAATTTCCATTCCAGCCGCTTCAGTTCGTCGCGCTCGGCGGCGAGTTCCTTCACCGCCTCTTCCGCTTCATCCAGCCGCAGCTTGGCCTGCAGCATCTCCTCTTCTTCCCTGGACAGGCGCTGTTCGCGCTTGCCGATCAGGGACAGGAACAGGGCGCCGAAGCTCATCCCCCGGAGACGTTCCACGTCCCGGCGTTCGGCGAGATACGCCTCGTGCATCCGGTCCCGCCGCCGCTCGGCGTCGGCAAGTTCCTTTTCGATTTCTTGCCGCCGGCGTTTGGCGTGTTCTTTCCGTCTTTGTTGCGCCACCAGTTCCGCCAGCCGTTCATTGAGCGCTTCAAACATGGCGATTCACCCTCCCGCTGTCCGAATGATCAACCATACGGGGAAGGGCGGCAAAAAGTTCCGTTTTTTCGGCGGGGGTGTCCGATTTTTGCTCATGGTTTGGAATCGTGCGGGGCGGATTGCGGCTTTTTGTGGGATTGCCTTATAATAGATGGATATGAACCGGAGTGGAAGAGAGTGAGCGAATGATGAACGAGTTCAAAACGAACATTGCGAATGCGGTCCATGCTTTGGTGGATGCCGTCCCGGCCGGGGACATCGCGGCGTTGCTGGAAGTGCCGCCGAACCCCGCCATGGGCGATTATTCGTTGCCCTGTTTCAAGCTGAGCAAAGTGCTGCGCAAGGCGCCGCCGGCCATCGCCGAGGAACTGAGGGCCTCCCTGGCGGACAGGCTGCCGGCCGGTTTCGGCAAGGTGGAAGCGGTGAACGGATACCTCAACTTCCATCTCGATCCCACCGTCTTCGCCGATGCCGTCATCCGGAACGTGCTCGGGCGCGGAGACCGGTACGGAGCATCCGGCGTCGGCGAAGGCAAGACCGTCGTCGTCGACTATTCGTCCCCGAACATCGCCAAACCGTTTCACGTCGGGCACCTGCGTTCGACGGTCATCGGCCAGGCGCTGGTCAACATTCACCGGTTTCTCGGATTCAACGTGGTCGGCGTCAACCATCTGGGCGACTGGGGAACGCAGTTCGGCAAACAGATCGTCGCCTTCAAAAAGTGGGGCGACCGCGAAGAAGTCGAAAAGCACGGCGTTCGCGAGCTGGTGCGGCTGTACGTCAAGTTCCACCAGGAGGCGGAGGAACATCCGGAGCTGGAGGACGAAGCGCGGGCCGAGTTCGTCAAGCTGGAGCAGGGCGATCCGGAAGCGAAGGCGCTGTGGCAATGGTTCGTGGACATCAGCCTCAGGCAGTTCAACCACATTTATGACCTGCTCGGCGTCCGGTTTGATTACCATTTGGGAGAAAGCTTCTATATCGACAAGAGCCGCGATGTCGTGAAGGAACTGCAGGAGAAGGGGCTTCTGGCCGAGGATGAAGGCGCGCTGATCGTCCGTCTCGACGAATTCAACATGCCGCCGGCGCTCATCATCAAAAAGGACGGCGCGACGCTGTATCACACCCGCGACATCGCCGCCGCCCTGTACCGGAAACAGACATACCGATTCGACAAATGCATCTACGTGACGGACTATGCGCAAAACCTGCACTTTGCCCAATGGTTCAAAGTGATTGAACTGATGGGCCGCGATTGGGCGGATCAGCTGGTGCACGTGCCCTTCGGCCGCGTCAGCCTGGAAGGGGAAGGGTTCTCCACGCGGAAGGGAAATGCCGTCTGGCTGGAGGACGTGTTGCAACAGGCGATCGAGAAAACCCTCGCCATCATCAACGAGAAAAATCCGGGTCTGGAAGGCAAGGAAGCGGTGGCCCGGCAGGTCGGGGTCGGTGCCGTCATTTTCAACGACTTGAGCTCCAACCGGATCAAGGACGTCGTATTCAGCTGGGAAACGGCCCTGAACTTCGACGGCGAAACGGGACCTTACGTGCAGTACACCCATGCACGGGCATGCAGCCTGCTTCGCAAGGCGGCGGAAGCGTACGGTGAAGACGGCGGCGCTTTCGGTTTCGACCCCGCGTTGCTCGCGCAGCCGGAAGCCGTGGCGGTGCTGAAGGAACTGGACGCATTCCCGGAAAAAGTGCTCCAGGCGATGGAGAAGCTGGAGCCGTCCATCATCAGCCGGCATTTGATCGACGTGGCGCAAAGTTTCAACCGGTTCTATCATGAATATCCGATCGTCGTGGAGGACGAGGCGGTGCGCCGGGCGCGCCTGGCGCTCGTGCGGGCGACGATGGTCGTCCTGAAAGTCGGCCTCGGCCTGATCGGGCTGTCCGCGCCGGAAAAAATCTGATGGAGCGCGGCGGGCGGCCTCCGGGCGACCCCGGGCGACCGTCTTCGCCCCGGACACCGGCCCATCGAACCGGAAACGGCAGGCGGCCGCACCTTGCACGTTTGCGGCCGATGGCGTTCCGGCGGGTTTGCCGCGGTGCGGAATCGGGCAAAATAATCCCCGTAACGATTTGTTACGGGGGTTTTTTGCATGGCCGATCATGATTACGACAAGCTGGTTCGCTACATGGCGGAACGATTCACCCAGTATCTGGAGATGCCCGCCGAGGTGCGCAAACAGCGGAAGCGGGAACGGGCGCAGGCAAGGCCGGGTTGGGCGATCCGCTGGTTCGGCCTGCTGCCGCTCGCCGTCGCCCATTGGCGGCGCACCTGGCGAAAGCGGAGGTGACGGAACGGGATTCCGATCGGCGTTGCAGACGGCAGACACGGCGGTAGCGTCCCGTCAAGTGGTGTAAAATCGATTTCTACCGCGTGACCCAGATTTATTTCTGCAAGAGTGTGGTGGATGCAAGAGGAACTTGCTCCCCATTGACGATTTTGGCCATGGATTCGAGACTGAAATAACGACGTGCAACGGTCCATTCATCTTGCTGCTCGATTAAGATGGCACCGATCAGTCGGATAACGGATTCCCGATTTGGAAAGATTCCTACTACGTCTGAACGTCGGCGGATTTCGCGGTTTAAACGCTCTAACGGGTTGGTGGAATGAATTTGCCGCCAATGCTCCCTGGGAAAAGCCATGTAGGCCAGTACGTCACTTTCTGCCTGCTCCAGAATATCCATGGCTTTCGGGAACTTCCCACGAAGTTGCTGGGCGACTTGTCGGAGCTGCATTACAGCCGCTTCTTGGCTCGGTTGCGCAAAAATCGTCCGGAGGATCGACGATACCATCGATTGCGACGACTTCGGCACCTGGCTCAGAA
>Ga0310828_1000315_pt1 | contig 59292 bp, 47 predicted proteins | sample WT_ome_3_FD_202242 | JGI IMG/M metagenome (GOLD analysis project Ga0310828, IMG submission 202242) | Sorghum-adapted microbial communities enriched on wild type (WT) sorghum from Joint BioEnergy Institute, Emeryville, California, United... ... | reverse complement strand
CGGTCGGCTCCATGATGATGGCGCCGGCGTGCGCATCAGGTCGGGTCGGCGGGACGATTAGGTTGACATGGCGGGCGACCGAGCCGCGCGGCTCCTGAATGAGCATGCGGCGGATGTGGTCGTGCTCGCGCTCCATCGTGAGCTTCTTCTCGAGCATCGTGGCGCCTGCAGGCGGCAGCACGCCACCGATAATGACATCGCCCACCTCGCCCTCGGCGTGGCAGCCGACGACAGTGATGACGCGGGAGGAACGCATTCCGAGCTCCCGTTAAGATCGCGGGTAGCCGATTGGCACACCCGGCTCACGCTTGACTCGCCGAATAGCGAGCGCCGTCTTCACGCTTGCCACGTTGGGGGCGGCCGTCAGCTCCCGGATGATGAAGTTCTGGAACGTTGTGAGGTCGGGAGCCACGCATTTTAGCACATAGTCCGTTTCGCCCGACATCATGTAGGCCTCCCGGACAAGCGGCCAGCCGAGAATACGGTTCTCGAATTCGCGCAAGTCGGGTTCCGCCTGGCTGTGCAATCCCACCATGACGAAGGCCGTAAGCTCGAAGCCAAGCATCTGCTCGTCGACTTGAGCGTGATAGCCGGTTATGAACCCAGCTTCCTCGAGGGCGCGAACGCGGCGCAGGCAAGGTGGAGCGCTGATGCCCACGCGCCGTGCGAGTGCCACGTTCGTGACACGGCCGTCGGCCTGTAGCTCCTTGAGGATGCGCCAGTCGATGACGTCGAGGCGAGCGCGCATAGGGTTCAAGCTCGTTTGAAAAACCCGGCTTGGCAGAGCCGCATTCATGCTGGATAGGACCCTTGCCAGCGAATAGCAACTGGTGACGACGGTGCCGTCTGTTCGAAAAGGCTCTGGCACGTGCGGCGGCGGGCAGCATCGACAGAATGCGGTCCATTGGTGAGAAGGCGACATGCAGCCTCAAGATCAAATCGAGACCAATCGCCCGCAGAGTGTGCTCGCAGGAGCGCGTGCCTGGATCATCACTGACGGAAAGGCCGGGATGGTCGTCCAGTGCAAGGGCGTCGCGGATGCTCTTGGTCTGGACTACGAGATGAAGTGCGTGAAAACGCGGGGCATTTGGCGGGCCCTCCCGCCGTGGGGGCCAGTGCAGCCTTCCGATAGACCCGGCCGCCCTGGTGCTCTGCTCTCGCCTCCATGGCCAGCCATCGCTATCGGCAGCGGACGTGCGAGCATTCCCTATATCCGGGCCATTCGGCGCTACTCAGAAGGAGCGACATTCACCTTAATCCTTCAGGATCCGCGGACTGGGGCAGGGGTTGCGGATCTCATCTGGGTTCCGGAGCACGACCGGCTCCGCGGATCTAACGTCGTCGTTACCGTTACCTCGCCGCATAGCTATTCGCCCGAACGGTTGGCACGACTGCGGCGGGAATTGCCACCCGAGATCGAGGCTTTGCCCCATCCGCGGGTGGCGGTCGTGCTTGGCGGGAAGAATGGCAGCTACAAGTTTACAGACGCCGATGACGATCGCCTTGCTAAGGCGCTCGAGTCCATTGGCCGCCTAGGCGCCAGCTTCATGATTACACCTTCGCGGCGCACGCATTCACGCTTGCTGCGCGTGGCTGATAAAGCAACCCAAAGCAGACCGCGCATTTTGTGGGATGGCACGGGCGAGAACCCATACCCCCACTTCTTAGCGGCTGCCGATTGGCTGGTCGTAACGGCCGATTCCGTGAACATGACCGGCGAAGCCTGCGCCACTGGTCGGCCGGTTTACGTGTTCGAACCCTCCCGCGGCAGCCGCAAGTTCCGTCACTTCCACCAGAGATTGCAGGGGATAGGTGCTACACGCCCCTTGCCTTCGGTTGTCGAGCAGCTTGAATCTTGGAGCTACGCTCCGATCGACTCTGCGGCTGTCATCGCAAGGGAGGTGGAGCGGCGGTATCTGCTTCGCTTCGGCCGCACAGATTGACGGAGGGGCGATCAGCAGGTCACCGGGCGTTGGCTTATTCGGGGGGAGAGAAAGGTTATGAGGCCTTGGTGCATCTCAATCTGGACCGGCTCCGCGCTGCCAAAATCGAGACTGATCCCTATGAGTTCGTCATTGTACCCGGTTTCCTCTCGGCGGAGAGCCTGCGCCGCATAAACGAGACGTTTCCCAGGATCGAGCGGGGCGGCTCTTATCCAATCGAGTCCCTTGAAGCGGGGATGACGATCAAGGAGGTGATTGACGAGCTTGATGGCCCGGAGTTCCAGGCCATCATCGAGGAGAAGTTCGGTATCGAGCTCGCTGGCCGACCAAAGATGTACTCCCTCCGCGGATATACACGGAGAAAGGACGGTCAGATCCATACGGACTCGAAGGACAAGATCATCACCGTCCTGCTGTATCTGAATGAGACATGGTCAGATTCGGGAGGACGACTGCGTATTCTTCGTAGCGGTAACGATCTCGACGACTTTGTCGCCGAGGTTCCGCCGGACAACGGAACTCTGCTAGTCTTCAAGCGTTCGGAGGTGTCCTGGCACGGCCACCACCCATTCGAGGGGCCGCGCCGGTCACTGCAGATGAATTGGATGACCAGCGAGAGTTCGAGGGGTATTCACAAAGTGCGGCACACCATATCCGCAACCCTGAAGAAACTCGTCGCGGCGGAGTAGCGAGTGAATGAAGGCCATGCTTGGCCTGTGCGCGGCGGGAACACTGCCGCGCGATGAGGCCATAGTATTGCCGGGTTTCGCCCGGCGCGTGCGTCTGGTTTTTGAAATTGCGCTTTTCTTCGTCGGGGCACCTCTACTCGTCAGCTATGCGCTTCATAAGCTCCGATTACCCCTCTTCTACGCTCTGCCGCCTATTCTTTTCGGCTTCTTCATCTATTTGCTCTGGGATCCGACTTTCCTCTTGAGGCGCGAGCTGGCGCGCGGATTCTCCCTTGGCAGCCTTGCGGCAATTCTCGGCACGTTCCTTGTACTGGGCGGCGCCATCACTTATGCGGCGTACGTTCTCCTCCCCTACAGCTTCCTGTCGTTCCCGCGTCGGGCTCCTAAGATTTGGCTCACCATCATGGTCCTTTATCCGATCATGTCGGTGCTGGCCCAGGAGTTCGTGTACCGAACCTTTTTCTTTCACCGATACGGTCCTCTGTTCGGTGATCGCCGTTGGACCGCCATCGTCACGAACGCCGCGCTGTTCGGCTTTGGACACATCATTTTCGAAAATTGGATTGCCGTCGTCGGAACGTTCTTCGCCGGTCTGCTATTCGCCTACCGGTATGACGTGACGAGATCGCTCTGGGCCGTCTGGCTCGAGCACAGCCTCTATGGATGTCTTGTATTCACCGTGGGGCTTGGGCGGTATTTCTTTACGGGGATCTCGATTTGAGGCTGCCATTAGAGCGATCTCACCGTCATCCCGGTGCTTGTCACCGGGATCGAACTAACCGCTGGCTCTACCATGTGGATTTTGGGATCCCGGGCACGAGGTCCGGGATGACCGAAACGATTTCTTAAGCCTCGGGCTGGCTTGCCAGCCACCGCTCCAGCGCCTCGGGAATGCCGTCGAGCGGGCGAAAGCCGCTTGTGACGAGTGCATACTGCCTGCCGCTGCCAACGATCAGGGTAGGAAAGCCCTCGACCCCGAACTCCTGCGCTGTGAGGAAATCGCGGAAGGTCTCATTGCGCGCCTCGGGCGAAAGCAGGGCAGCGGCAAATGCTTCCCGATCCTCGCCTTCCTCGGCAGCGAGATCAGACAGAACCTCGCGAGAGGTTACGTCACGATTCTCGGCATAAAACGCGGATTGGATCCGCTCCATGAAGGCGAGGGCCCGGCTTGGCTGCCGCAGCCGCATGGTGACCACCGCACGGCAGGCGGGCTCGGTGTCGTAGACGAAGCCCTCGCGCTCGAGAAACGAAAAATCGAATGGTTGACCCGAGGCGGCCTTTACCCTGGTCCAGGCTTCGCGGATGTAGTCCTTGTCCTTATCGCGCATCGGCCGGGTGTGGCCGGCACGTAGCCCGCCCATAACAAGCCGCAACGGCAGGCGACCCCGGAAATGCTGCTCGATGGCCGAGATAACCGGAGCGAAGCCATAGCACCACGAGCACATGGGATCGGCGAAGTAGACGAACTCGCGGGTCATGGCTGGCTCCTTTTCAATTAGACCCATCGTAACCCGGGATCGCTGCGAAATGCCACGCCCGTGTTGCCAGACTGGGTGCCACGGAACGGCTTGGGTGGTGAGTTGCAAGCCCCTATCTGTTGGATGAGGTCTCCGGGGCGCTGCTCCCAACGAAGCCCATCAGTTGAGACCAGTAGCGGTTTCGTCTAGAACCGCACCCAACTTCCCGTAGCAGTTCGGATTGAGAAGGCGCCAAACGAGATGGCCACGCCGCAATACGTCTTTCACATGCACCGGCTCTCCAAGACTTATCCGGGGGGCAAGCAGGTCCTGAAGGACATCTCTCTGTCCTTCCTGCCCGGCGCCAAAATCGGCGTCGTTGGCGTCAACGGTGCGGGTAAGTCCACGCTGCTCAAGATCATGGCCGGCGTGATCGACGACTATCAGGGCGAGGCCTGGGCCGCAGATGGCGTACGCGTCGGCTATCTGCCGCAGGAGCCGGAGCTCGATCCCAGCAAGGACGTGCTCGGCAACGCTATGGAAGGTGTCGCCGAGAAGAAGGCGCTGCTGGATCGCTACAATGAGCTCGCAGCAAATTACTCGGATGAGGTCGCAGACGAGATGGCGCGCCTGCAGGACGAGATCGACGCGCAGAACCTTTGGGATCTCGACCAGCAGGTGGAGCAGGCGCTCGACGCCTTGCGCTGCCCGCCGAGCGATGCCGATGTCACGACACTTTCCGGCGGTGAAAAGCGCCGCGTTGCTCTGTGCCGGCTTCTCTTGTCGAAGCCTGACATCCTGCTGCTCGACGAGCCTACGAACCATCTCGACGCCGAGACAGTGGCCTGGCTCGAGCGCTATTTGAAGGAGTATCCAGGCTGCGTCATCCTCGTGACGCACGACCGCTACTTCCTCGACAATATTACCGAGTGGACGCTGGAGCTCGATCGCGGGCAGGGCGTGCCCTACAAGGGCAACTACTCGAGCTGGCTCGAGCAGAAGGCCAAGCGCCTCGAAGTCGAGAAGAACCAGGAGGAAGCCAAGCAGCGCACCCTCAAGCGCGAGCTGGAGTGGATCAGATCAAGCCCCAAGGCGCGGCAGGCCAAGTCGAAGGCGCGTATTCAGGCCTACGAGCGGCTGGCCGAGGAGGCGGGCCGCGAGCAGATCAGCCACGCCCAGATACAAATTCCGCCTGGTCCGCGCCTGGGCAACGTTGTGCTGGAGGTGGAGAACCTGACGAAGGGCTTTGGCGATAAACTTCTCATCGAGAACCTTTCGTTCAAGCTTCCACCCGGCGGCATCGTCGGCGTGATCGGGCCCAACGGCGCCGGTAAGACGACGCTGTTCCGCATGATCACCGGCCAGGAAAAGCCGGATGCTGGCACAATCCGGCTCGGTGATACGGTGAAGCTCGGATACGTGGATCAGTCGCGCGACACGCTCGATCCGAACAAAACGGTCTGGGAGGAGATCTCAGACGGCAAGGACGTCATCCAGCTTGGCAAGCGCGAGGTGCCGTCTCGGGCATATGTCGGCTGGTTCAATTTCCGCGGGCCGGACCAGCAGAAGAAGGTCGGCTTGCTATCTGGCGGTGAGCGCAATCGCGTGCATCTCGCCAAGATGCTGAAGGAGGGCAGCAACTTGCTGCTCCTCGACGAGCCGACCAACGACCTCGACACCGAGACTCTGTCCGCTCTCGAGTCGGCGCTCGAGGACTTCCCGGGCTGCGCGGTGGTGATCAGCCACGACCGCTTCTTCCTCGATCGTATCGCCACGCACATCCTAGCCTTCGAAGGTGACAGCCACGTCGAGTGGTTCGAGGGCAACTTCGAGGCTTACGAGGAAGACAAGAAGCGCCGCCTCGGCGACGCTGCAGTCGAGCCGCACCGGATCAAGTTCAAGCGGTTCGAGCGGACGTAAGTCACTCCCGCCGGGCCAGCCCCGGCGGGTGCCGGAACCTGCTTTCTCAGCGCCTGTTCCGGCTTGATATCGGCCGGTGAGGCAGTATGGCAGGTTACGCGCATTCCCACAGCCACAGGCACGTGCACATGGACGCGGCGGCCGGGGACCGCCGTGTCTTTCTCGCCGTAGTGGTCAATGTCGGCCTCACTGTCGGGCAGATCATCGGCGGGCTTTTGGCCGGCAGCCTCGCACTTATTGCCGATGCCGTTCACAACTTCTCCGATGCCATCTCGCTCGGCATCGCTTTCTTCGCCCGCAAGATTGCCCGCCGCCAGAGCGATGAGCGCATGACCTTCGGCTACGTGCGCGCCGAGCTCGTTGCAGCGCTGATCAACTACACGACGCTCATCGCCATCGGCGTTTATCTGGCCTACGAAGCCATCCTTCGGTTCTTTTCACCGCAGGAGGTCGAGGGTTGGCTGGTCGTGGCCGTCGCCGGTCTCGCGCTGGTGATCGACGCTGTCACCGCGCTACTGACCTACTCCCTGGCCAAGACGAGCGCGAACATTCGCGCGGCGTTCCTTCACAATGTCGCCGATGCCCTCGGTTCGATCGCTGTGATCATCGCCGGAGCGCTGATCCTGACTTTCGGCTGGCACATCGTCGATCCAATCGTGACGCTGATAATCGCCGCCTACATTCTTTGGATGGCATTCGCGGAGGTCGGCAGCGTTGTGCGCATTCTTATGCTCGGCGTTCCGCCCGAGATCGACGTCGAGGAGCTTATAGCGGCTATTCGCAAGGTGGACGGCGTTGAGGACATCCATCACGTCCATGTCTGGGCCATCGACGAAAACCGAAACTCGCTCGAGGCGCACGTCGTCGTGCCGGATGACATGGCCTCCGATGCCAAGGCAGTGAAAGACCGGATCAGGGCGCTCGTCCGCGAACGCTTTGGCGTGACGCACACCACACTCGAGATCGAGCGCGCCTCAGAGTGTCATGAGGTTGGGGACGCAAAGCCAATCGGGCACCACATCGGCCATCAGCACTGAACGGAATTGGCCTTGATGCCGCCGCAACTGGCTTCCGCGCCGACTAACGACTGAGCGCAATCACCAGCGCCTGGGGATTGCCACCGTTCTCGCCGATGTAACTTTCGAACAGGTTCTTAAGGAATGGGCTCATCCAAAAGCCCATGACCTGCGCGTCGCGGACACGGAATGACTTGCCTTGTGGGATCAGCAACCAGCGGACATCGTACACGGACCCGTCCCGCAAGTGCACGCGGCTGTCAACGTAAATTGCGTCACCTTCGCGGACGACGGGAGATAGAATCTCAGCGTGGCTGACGGGATACTTCGGCGCCTCCGTGGCCGCGTAGCGGGCTATGAAGCGGACAATGCCACCGTAGTAAGTCTCCCTATCCGATGGCCGCAACTGGGATTTGTAGTTGCCGAGCGCGTAGAGCCCGATCGCAGGAATGTGACCGCGGTTTTGGATCACTTCCATGAAGTCCCGCTGCGATCCCGTCCGCGCAGCGGCGATGAGCTCACGCGCCGTCTGCTTCATGAACTCGATGGCGTCGGCGTCCGAGGCGCGCGCCGAAGGTGCCACGAGCAAGAGCGTGAGGGCTGATAACAGTGCTAACAAGCTGTGCCGGCTGCGAGAAATCGCCAAACGCGGGGCAACTTGAGTGGCCATTCCAATTCTCCCGAACAAGAAACGGACCGACAACATCATGTTCCGGGCCTCGAGCAGCCAAGCCGACGGCATCCATTGGCAGCCGCGGCTCTCCCCGTCAACTGCAGCCGGCTTTTGCCGGAGAAGCCGTGCGCTACCATGACTCCACAGTCACAGTGTACAAACCGTTAGCAACTTGACCAGAACGGATGAATGACATGGCTTAGGTTGACGGCGGATGAACGGGTTGGCCGACCTTTCCCTGAGTGACTCGGCGAAGATCTTATGCAACAGTCCAGGGCAGGCCTCTTGGAATGATCTCGGGACGGAACTGGCGGCCTTCAATGTTCCTGTCCTGCTGATTGGCGAGACGACTGAGTATCCACGGCCAAGACTGGCTCGCGATTTGGCGTCGTCGGCCTCCCTGTCGGACCTCGGGAAGCCATTCGGCTGAAGGGCAACAAACAAATCAGTAGAGAGATGATGAGTCCGGCTGCGAGCTGAGCCGCAGTCAACGGCTTCTCGGCGAGAATACGAAGCATATCCGGCTGGGCCGCCGCCGCGGCGGCGACGAGGACGTACGGAGTCAGCAGGAGAGCGGCCGCCAGGAGCACGAGGAGGATGATCAATCCTCTGCCGGCACGGCTGCCGAAGGTCGGACTCTCGTCTAGCCGATGCACCGACCGTGGAGGATCGTCAGAGGACATTTCTTCTAATTTCATGAACAAGAACTCTTAGAAAGGGAGTAGCTGCCGGAACGCCGGGGACGCCAACGCCTTAACAGGCCAGCGGTTCCTTGACTGTCACCTCTGGAACAGCAACGCGCTTAAGACGTTCTTGACGGACATAAAGATATCTTTATATGCTCGCTCCAACATGGAGGCGTGCGGATGTCGCGGTCCGGCGAGTTGGAGATGGAAGAGGCGGTTGCGGGGCTGAAGGCAGCCGCCGATCCGACGCGACTGCGCATCCTCCTGCTGCTCGCTTCCGGCGAGCTCAACGTCAAGGATCTGACCCGAATCCTGGGGCAAAGCCAGCCACGCATCAGCCGACACGTGAAGCTCCTGGGAGAAGCCGGCCTCATTGAGCGCGTGCGGGAGGCGAGCTGGGTGTTCTGCCGCTTGGCCGATGGTCCGCGTGGGGATCTGGCCCGAGCCATTGTGCAATCCATCGATACGGACGATCCGATCTATGTTCGCGATCGGCAGCGAGCTGATGCATTGAAGGCTGAGCGCGAGAGCGCGGCACAAGCCTACTTCCGCACCCATGCCGCAGACTGGGACCGCATCCGCGCCCTGCATGTCTCTGAAGCCGAGGTGGAAGAGGCGATGCGCGAGGCGCTGGGTGACGACCGCGTCGAGCTTCTCATCGACCTCGGCACTGGCACCGGCCGCACGCTCGAGCTGTTTGCCGATCTTTACGATCGCGGCGTCGGCATCGATCTCAACCAATCCATGTTGAGCTATGCGCGCGCCAAGCTCGGCCGAGCAGGGCTGGACCACGCCCAGGTCCGTCACGGCGACATTTACCATCTTTCGTTCGCCGACGGAGTGGCGGACGTGGTCGTCATGCACCAGGTCCTGCACTTCCTGAGCGAACCAGGTCGCGCCATCCAGGAGGCCGCACGGGTGCTCGCACATGGCGGTCGGCTTCTCATCGTGGATTTCGCCCCCCACCAGCTCGAGTTCTTGCGTGAGGAATTTGCGCACGAACGCCTTGGGTTCTCGTCTGCCCAAGTCACGCAGTGGCTTACGGATGCAGGTCTGACGCTCGTGCACAGTCGCGAGCTCGCACCACCCGCAGGGCGGGAGTCCGGCAAGCTCACAGTTTCGCTTTGGCTCGCTGCGCGCCCCAGCATCCGCCAGCGGACACATTCGGTCAGGCCGGAGGTGCGGCAGCCCGTGGAGCCCTCGCCATGACGACAACTGAGCGAAAGAGCCGACTTCTTGGCAACGGGGAGATTACCGTCTCCTTCGAGTTCTTTCCGCCGAAGAACGAGCGGATGGAGGAGGCGTTATGGGCGGCCGTGCGGCGTCTTGAGCCGCTCAATCCCGCCTTCGTCTCAGTGACATACGGGGCCGGCGGCTCCACCCGTGAGCGCACGCATGCGACGGTTTCCCGACTCGTCCGCGAAACGACGCTGTCGCCGGCGGCACACCTGACGTGCGTGGGCGCCACATGCGAAGAAATCAACTCCATCGTGCGGAGCTACTGGGACGCCGGCGTCCGCCACATCGTGGCTTTGAGAGGCGATCCGCCGGGTGGCGTTGGCACGCGATACGAGCCTCACCCGGGCGGCTATGCCAATGCCGCTGCTTTGGTTGCGGGGATCGCCAGGGTCGCGCCATTCGAGATTTCGGTTGCGGGTTATCCCGAGAAGCATCCGGAAAGCCCGACGGTCGCGCATGATCTCGACAACCTGAAAGCCAAGGTTGACGCCGGTGCCACGCGCATCATCACGCAATTCTTCTTCGACAACGAACGCTTCTTGCGCTTTGTCGAGAATGCGCGCGCCCACGGCATCTGGTGCCCGATCGTGCCGGGCATCGTGCCGATCCACAATTTCAAGCAGGTGGCGGGTTTCGCCATGAAGACGGGCGCGAGCATCCCGGCTTGGCTCGCACGTCGTTTCGACGGCCTGGACGATGATCCGGCGACAACGCATCTCGTCGCCGCCGCGGTCGCCGCCGAGCAGGTCATGGACTTGGTCGATGAAGGTATTCGCCAGTTCCATTTCTACACGTTGAACCGTGCGGACCTCGTGTTCGCCATTTGTCATCTCTTGGGACTGCGGCCGCGCCCGGCGGTGCTGCAGCAGGCAGTCAGCGCATGAACAATCGAGAAAAAAGAATTTCGACGCTGCACGCACAGGCAGCGCAGCGCATCCTCATTATCGATGGTGCGATGGGCACCGTGATCCAGCGCCACAAGCTGGGGGAGGCGGACTATCGCGGGAAACGGTTCGCCAATCACCACAAGGACGTGAAGGGCAACAATGACCTTCTGGTGCTCACGCAGCCGCAGATCATCACGGCTATTCACGAGCAGTATTTGGCGGCCGGGGCGGACATCATTGAGACGAATACGTTCAACGCCCAGCGCATTTCGCTCGCCGACTATGGCATGGAGGAGCTGGCGTACGAGATCAACGTAGCGGCTGCCCAGCTTGCGCGCGAAGCAGCCGATGTCTGGACCCGGAAAACACCGGATCGTCCGCGCTTCGTGGCCGGAGCGGTCGGGCCGACGAACCGCACCGCTTCTATTTCGCCTGACGTGAGCAATCCGGGATATCGCAACATTACTTTTGACGAGCTGCGGGAGGCTTATGCCGAGCAGATCCGGGGTCTGATCAAAGGCGGCGTCGACATCATTCTGATCGAAACGATCTTCGACACGTTGAATGCCAAGGCAGCCGGTTTCGCAACGCTCGAAGTTTTTGACGAGGTCGGCTTTTCACTGCCCATTATGATTTCGGGCACGATTACCGACCGCTCTGGCCGCACGCTGTCCGGTCAGACCGTCGAGGCATTCTGGTATTCGTTGCGCCATTTGAAACCGTTCGCCGTCGGCCTGAACTGCGCGCTAGGCGCGGAGGCGATGCGGCCGTTCCTTGCCGATCTTGCGGCCGTAGCGGACACGCTGGTTTCGGCCTACCCGAACGCAGGGCTGCCGAACGCGATGGGCGAGTACGACGAAACTCCGCATGAGATGGCCTGCCAGATCGAGGGCTGGGCTCGGGACGGTCTGCTCAATATTGTCGGCGGATGCTGTGGCTCGACACCTGAGCACATCAAGCACATCCGCGAGCACGTCGAGAAGTATCCGCCGCGCAAAGTACCGAAGCTCGAGCCACGCATGAGACTTTCAGGTCTCGAGCCGTTTGTGCATGGGTAGGAAGGGCAATCAGTGACCACGACCACCAACGCAGCCGCCACGTTCATCAACATTGGCGAGCGCACCAACGTCACCGGTTCGGCGAAGTTCCGGAAGCTGATCGAGGCGGGGGATTATCAGGCCGCGGTCGCGATTGCGCTGAGCCAGGTCGAAAACGGCGCACAGATCATCGACGTCAACATGGACGAAGGGCTGCTCGACTCCGAGCAGGCCATGCGCACGTTTTTGAACCTGATCGCTACAGAGCCGGCGATCGCGCGCGTGCCCATCATGATCGACTCCTCGAAGTGGTCGGTCATTGAGGCCGGGCTGAAGTGCGTGCAGGGCAAGGCCATCGTCAACTCCATCAGCCTTAAGGAGGGCGAGGGTCCGTTTCTCGAACAGGCTCGCAAAATTCTCCGCTATGGCGCGGCCGTTGTGGTCATGGCGTTCGATGAGCAGGGCCAGGCTGAAACCGCCGAGCGCAAGGTCGCGATCTGCGAGCGCGCCTACAAGCTGCTGACGGAGAAGGTGGGGTTTCCGCCCGAGGACATCATTTTCGATCCGAATATCTTCGCCGTTGCCACGGGCATGGAGGAGCACAACAACTACGCCGTGGCATTCATCGAGGCTGCACGCCAGATCAAGCAGAAGTTTCCGCTGGTGCACATTTCGGGCGGCGTCTCGAACCTGTCCTTTGCATTCCGCGGCAACGAGCCGGTACGGCAGGCGATGCACTCCGTGTTCCTGTACCACGCCATCCAGGCGGGCATGGACATGGGCATCGTCAATGCCGGGCAGCTCACGCTTTATGACGATATTCCCGCGGATTTGCGTGAGCTGTGCGAGGACGTCATCCTCAACCGCCGGCCGGATGCGACGGAGCGGCTGCTGGAAGCGGCACCCCGGTTCAAAGGCGGGGGCGCGAAGAAGGTCGAGCAAGACCTGTCCTGGCGCAATGCGCCAGTGGAGGAGCGGCTGAAGCACGCGCTCGTACACGGCATCACCGAGTTCATCGAGGCCGACACGGAGGAGGCGCGCCAGAAAGCAGCCCGGCCCCTCGATGTGATCGAAGGCCCGCTGATGGCCGGCATGAACGTGGTCGGCGACCTGTTCGGCGCGGGCAAGATGTTCCTGCCGCAGGTGGTGAAGTCGGCGCGTGTGATGAAGCAGGCGGTGGCCTACCTGCAGCCATTCCTCGAGGAGGAGAAGAAGCGGCTTGGGCTCGATAGCCGCCCGGCAGCTGGCAAGGTCGTGATGGCCACCGTGAAAGGCGACGTGCACGACATCGGCAAGAACATCGTCGGCGTCGTTCTTCAGTGCAACAATTACGAGGTGATCGACCTCGGCGTCATGGTGCCGGCTAACAAGATCCTGGAGGCCGCGCGGCAGCACAAGGCGGACATCATCGGTCTGTCCGGCCTCATCACCCCGTCGCTCGACGAAATGTGCCACGTGGCGGCGGAGATGGAGCGGGAGGGCTTCGACTGCCCGCTGTTGATCGGCGGTGCCACGACGAGCCGCGTGCATACCGCGGTGAAGATCAACCCGAATTACAAGCGCGGTGCTGCCATTTACGTGACGGACGCGAGCCGCGCGGTCGGTGTCGTGTCGACGCTGCTCTCTGACACAGAGCGGGAAAAGTTCATTGCTCAGATACAGGCGGAGTATGCGAAGGTGCGCGAAAGCCATCTTCGCAACGAAGCCCGTAAGGCGCGCGTCTCAATTCAGGCTGCGCGGGCCAATCGGTTCAAGTGCGACTGGTCGAGCTACAAACCACCCGTGCCGACATTCCTCGGCACGCGGGCTTTCAGAGCGTATGACCTGAAGGAGCTCGTTCAGTACATCGACTGGTCGCCGTTCTTTTCAACTTGGGAGCTGAACGGGCGGTTTCCGGCCATTCTCGACGACAACAAGGTCGGTGCCGAGGCCCGAAAGCTTTATGCGGACGCGCAGGAGTTGCTGACGCGGATCGTCGAGGAGCGCTGGCTGACCGCCAATGCCGTCGTCGGCTTCTGGCCTGCAAACGCCATCGGCGACGACATCGAGCTCTACACGGACGAGACGCGCGAGAAGCGGCTTACGGTGTTGCACACCCTGCGCCAACAGATCGCGCGCGATCCAACCCGGAATCGGCCGCATACGGCGCTCGCTGACTTCGTCGCCCCGCGCGACACGGGGCTTGCCGATTACATCGGTGCTTTCGCCGTGACTGCCGGGATTGGCGAGGAAGAGGCGATCGCCAAGCACGTCAAGGCGCATGATGACTATACGCGCATCCTGCTCAAAGCGTTGGCGGATCGGCTCGCCGAAGCGTTCGCCGAGCGGATGCACGAGCGGGTACGGCGGGAGCTATGGGGCTACGCGCCCGACGAACGGCTGACCAATGACGAGCTGATCGCCGAGAAGTATCGCGGTATCCGGCCGGCCCCAGGCTATCCGGCCCAGCCCGACCATACGGAGAAGGGCACGCTGTTCAAGCTCCTCGATGCAACTCAGGCCACGGGCATCCAGCTGACCGAGAGCTACGCCATGTGGCCCGGCGCAGCTGTGTGCGGGCTCTATTTCTCGCACCCCCAGAGCCACTACTTCGGTGTCGGCAAGGTCGAGCGCGATCAGGTGGAGGACTACGCACAGCGTAAGGGTTGGGCTGTGGCCGAGGCCGAGCGTTGGCTCTCTCCTGTGCTCAACTACCTTCCGGATGTCGCGACAGACGAAGCAGCATGATATGCCCCCTTCATTGGACTGACGAGTCGGTGCGGGCAGATGGGCCTGCCCGCTAACCGCAAAGGGGAGGGGGTCTAATGCTTGGACGTCTGGTGTTGATTCTACTGCAGCTCGCCATCGGTTGGTTCGGCGCGCCTCAAGTGCTGCGCTATGTTCCAGTAGGTGGTGATGCGCAGGTCTTCGTGTATGCCGTCGCCGCCGCAATCATCATCTGGCTGGTCGGCGTCATCGGTGCACAGATCCTTAAGGATGTGCCCACGCCCTCCGCTGGCACCCTTGCCGCGGCGCTCATCGGCGGTCTGATCGGTGCTGCCATCGTTGCGTTCAAGCTGAATCAGATGATCCCGATCAGCGTGCCCCCGAACCTCTGGCCGCTTGGTCTCGCTGTGCTTGGATACGCGCTGAAGAAATAAAGCCTGTCGCGCATGGGCCCTGAATCGGAAGAGGCGCGGAGTTGGACCGCGCCTCTCTCGTTTGAAACTGCTCCTAAGGGGATTACCTGAGGGCCACCCCTTATCGGTGCCCGGCTGGAAAGCCGGATTCATGCATTCAGATTACGCCAAACACGATTGCAGCGAGGAATCCGAAAGACATGATCGCGGCTAGCACGTTCAGTCTTGTCTTCAGTTCCATCGTTGCCTCCTTTGCTGGATGGCCAGCGGTTGGCAGCGCAGGCGAGCCTATGCACTTGGTCGGATTTTACCGGAGTGGCTTTGTCCGACACAAGCGAAAATCGCTGCTGCGATGCAATAGAACTCCGGTAAATATCGGTCCCTTTTGAGCCCTCGCCTTGATTAGGGCACCGCTGCAACAGTGATGCGCAGCAATCACGACGACGAACCGGAAAATCCACGGCGAATAACGCGGAAGTTAACTTTAGGTTCCGATCGAAGTTCCAGAGTTCCTTCTCCAATATTGAGTAGATGAAGACGATCGACTTGGGAGTATTCGATTGCAAATAGCCACCCTGCGGTCTGAGCCGCTGCCGGGCAAATATGCAACACGACGGACTCCCTTGGGGGCTGTCGCGGCTTGCCATCCGTGCTTCAATGAGCCCGGCGAGAGATGGAGGAGGATGCCATGCAATTCAAGGCCCTGATGCTGAGCAAGGGTTCAGAGGGGCAGAAAGCTGACTGGACAGAGCTCAGTGATTCGGACCTGATGCCCGGCGACGTCCTGGTTAAGATCACGCACACCACCCTCAACTACAAGGATGGTTTGGCGTTGACTGGCAAGGCTCCGGTTGTGCGCCGCTGGCCCATGGTGCCCGGCATTGATTTCGCAGGCACGGTGGAAAGCTCGACTCATCCCGAGTTCAAGGCGGGAGATGACGTTATCCTGAATGGTTGGGGCGCCGGTGAGACGCATTATGGTGGCTATGCCCAGTACGCTCGCGTCAACGGCGACTGGCTGGTCAAGCGACCCCCTGTGTTCTCGCCTGCTCAGACCATGGCTATCGGGACAGCGGGCTACACGGCGATGCTGGCCGTTATGGCGCTCGAGGACCATGCCGTGACACCAGACCGCGGGCCCGTGCTCGTGACAGGCGCTGCCGGTGGGGTTGGCAGCATTGCCGTCTCCATACTCTCGAAGCTCGGCTACCAAGTGATCGCATCGACGGGCCGCCGCGAGGAAGAAGGCTTTCTCAAGAGCCTCGGTGCGGCCGAAATCATCGATCGCACCGAGTTGAGCGGGCCGGCGAAGCCTTTGGGTCGCGAGCGATGGGCAGGAGCCATAGATGTCGCAGGCAGCCACACTCTTGCGAACGTGCTGAGCATGACCCGCTACGGTGGCACTGTAGCCGCCTGTGGTCTGGCACAAGGCATGGATCTGCCGGGTAGCGTGGCACCTTTTATCCTGCGCGGTGTAACACTCGCCGGCATCGACAGCGTCATGTGCCCGAAGCCTCGCCGTGTCGCCGCATGGGAGCGACTGGCGCGCGATCTCGATCGCGAGAAGCTCGACACCGTGACTGAGAAGCGGCCGCTTAGCGATGTCCTGGCCCTCGCGCCGGAAATCCTGGCTGGGCGTGTTAGGGGCCGTGTGGTGTTCGAGGTCGACTAGCACGGCGTGCGTGTTGCGATCGCGTCCTCTGAAATTTCACTCTGGCCAGTAACCCATCTAAGTTCCCGCGGCAGAGCCGCCAGCTGAAGGATCCGTAAGATGAGCACCAGCGAGCAGTATCTCCGCCAAGCCATCGAGCTTGCTTTCGACAATATCGAGAAGGGTGGCAGACCGTTCGGAGCGGTCGTGGTGAAGGACGGCAAGCGCATCGCAACAGGCGTGAACGAGGTCATGGTCACCACCGATCCGACGGCTCATGCCGAGATCATGGCAGTGCGCGCTGCGGCACAAGCACTTGGCACGCCGGACCTCAGCGGCTGCACGGTGTATGCGAGTGGCCAGCCCTGCCCCATGTGCATGGCTGCGATGCGGATTGCTGGAGTGGAGGAGGTCGTTTTCGCCCACTTGAGCGAGGACGCGGAGCCCTACGGGCTTTCCAGGGCAGCCATTGCCGCCGATCTTGCCAAACCGTTCTCTGAGCAGTCGATGAAAATCCGGCATGAGCCGGTTCGTCTGGAGTCGCGCCCGGATCTCTACGGCGAGTGGAAAAGGAGGCAGGACGGGCAAACGGGCTAAGGCCCAGTCACCTATTATCTGTTGGCCAGCGCGTCGGCGAGCCGGGGTTCTTGCTCATGTCTTGCATGCGCTGAGTTTTGGTCTTGTCCGCAACGGCACGTGATCCCACGTGTTTTCTTCAATCAGCCGGCAAGCTGTCCGCTTTGCCGGCATCGTAAGTTTGAACATCCAGTCCGGCAGCTCGACGTTGACTAGGGGACGAGCGCTCGTTAGGGCTGGGTGAAACAGGGCCAACAAGCCAACGTCAACCCTGGCAGGAGATCGTACATGGCACCGACCCCCCGGTTCCAGGCCCAGAGTAAGATCGCCCAGGTCGATCCGATCTGGGCCGAGGTGCGCCGTGAAGCCGAGGAGGCCATGCTCGCCGAGCCGGCACTCGGTGGGTTCATCTTTGCGACCGTGCTGAGCCATGAGCGGCTCGAGAACGCCGTCTGCCATCGGCTCGCGCAGCGACTCAACCACTCCGATGTCGATGCCGGGCTGATTGGACAGACGTTTCTGGACGTGCTGTCCCGGCAACCCGAGCTGGGCCAGGCGTTCCGCGCCGATCTTGCGGCAGTCTACGACCGGGATCCCGCATGCAGCCGGTATCTGGAGCCGCTGCTCTACTTCAAGGGCTTCCATGCCCTCGTCACTCACCGGTTCGCGCACGAGCTATGGAAAGAAGGACGGCGCGACTTCGCGCTTTACCTCCAGAGCCAGTCCTCACGCATTTTCGGCGTGGATATCCATCCCGCCGCGCGGATCGGGATCGGCATCATGATTGATCACGCCACGGGCGTCGTCATAGGAGAGACTGCGACCGTGGGCGACAATACTTCGCTTCTCCACGGCGTGACGCTCGGCGGCAGCGGCAAGGAATCGGGAGACCGTCACCCGAAGATCGGTGCCAGCGTCATGATTGGTGCCGGTGCCAAGGTGCTGGGCAACATCAAGGTCGGCAACTGCTCGCGCATAGCCGCCGGGAGCGTTGTGCTCAAGGACGTGCCGCCTAACACGACGGTCGCTGGCGTTCCGGCCAAGGTGGTGGGTCCAGCAGGGTGTCCGGAGCCGGCCCGGTCCATGGACCAGCGGCTCAATCCAGACGATTGCGGGGTTGAAAGCTGATGGCTCGTACGGTTCGGGCTGCCTCGAAAGACGGCGGAATAAAGCAAGATATTCCACGCGTGCAGCGGTATTTGCGCCAGCTCTTCCACACGGACGAGCTTCGGGTGGTGCCGCACGCACGGAAGAAAGATATGGCCGAGGTGTTCATCGGGGACGAGTACATCGCGCCTCTCTACCGCGAGGAGGAGGACGGCGAGGTTTCGTTCCAGCTACAGATTGCGATCCTCGAGGAGGATCTCGAGGAAGCCTGAGGGGGTAGAATGGGGCTCTACAAGCTCGATGGGCTGAGCGTTACGACACCGGGTGAGGGCCGCTACTGGGTAGCGGAGAATGCCATTGTTGTTGGCAATGTTCACATCGGCGAGGATGTGAGCATCTGGTTCAATACGGTGATCCGCGGGGATAACGAGCCAATTGAGATCGGCACGGGCTCGAATATCCAGGACGGCTGCGTGCTCCATACCGATCCAGGCTTCCAAATGATTATCGGTCCGGATTGCACCATCGGCCACATGGTCATGCTGCACGGGTGCAAGATCGGCCGTGGCAGCCTGATCGGCATTGGCTCCATTATCCTCAACGGTGCTGTGATTGGCGAGGAGAGCCTTATCGGAGCAAACACTCTAATTCCGGAAGGCAAGGAGATCCCGCCCCGGTCGGTGGTGATGGGGTCTCCCGGCAAGATCGTCCGGCAGGTCACGGAGGCTGACCTCGTACGAATGCAGGCCGGAGCCGCATTCTATCGAAAGAACTGGCGCCGGTTCTCGGCAGGGTTCTCGCCGCAGATTTAGATCAGCGCTTCTTTCCCATTTTGACGCAAGAAGAATTGCTCTGAGGCGCAACCATCAGAGCTGTATCGATTCCTGCCAGCCACATGGCGGCGAAGCGGCTCTTCACGGAAGTGCCGCGCCTTCAGCAAAGGGAACCCCGTACGCGTGCACGTGGTGGGGTGCGCCGCGTACGGGGTGAACGCTCTGCTTAGAACAGACCTTCGATCTGCCCTTGTTCGTTGAGGCGGATCTGCTCGGCCGAGGGTACGCGCGGAAGGCCAGGCATCCGCATGATGTCGCCGCAGACCGCAACGATGAACTCTGCGCCAGCCGCAAGGATTACCTCGCGGATGTTGACGACGTGGCCTGTTGGCGCCCCCCGCAGGTTCGGGTTCGTCGAGAACGAGTACTGCGTTTTCGCCATGCAAATCGGCAGGTGACCGTAGCCGTTGGCTTCGAAGTCCTTCAGCTGATTGCGGACGGTCGCATCCGCGCTGATGTCCTCTGCGCCGTACAGGCTTGTCGCGATCGTCTTGATCTTGTCCCACAGCGGCATGTCGTCGGGGTAGAGCGGTTTGAAGTCGGCCTTACCGCTCTCGCAGATCTCGACGACGTGCCGGGCCAGATCCTCGGTACCCTTTCCGCCGTCGGCCCAGTGTGTGCACGCGAACGCCCGCGTACCGGCGCTCTCCGCGATCTCCATCACCGCTTTCATCTCCGCATCGGTATCCGTGATGAAGCGGTTGATGGCGACCACCGGTTGGATACCGAACTTGCGCACGTTCTCGATGTGGCGCTTCAGGTTCTCCGCGCCCTTGCGGACGGCCTCGACGTTCTCAGCTTTCAAGTCCTCCTTCGCAACGCCGCCGTGCATCTTGAGTGCGCGGACGGTCGCGACGATTACTGCCGCTGACGGCTTCAGGCCAGCCATCCGGCATTTGATGTCGAAGAACTTCTCGGCGCCGAGATCCGCACCGAAGCCGGCCTCGGTCACGACGTAATCCGCGAGCTTCAGCGCCGTTTTCGTCGCCAGCACCGAGTTGCAGCCGTGCGCGATATTGGCGAACGGACCGCCGTGCACGAAGACCGGATTGTTCTCGAGCGTCTGCACGAGGTTCGGCATCAACGCGTCCTTGAGAAGGACGGTCATGGCGCCATCCGCTTTGAGGTCACGCGCCAGAATTGGCTTCCGGTCACGTGTGTAACCCACCACGATATTACCGAGCCGCCGCTGCAGATCCTTGAGGTCCGTCGCAAGGCACAGAATCGCCATGACCTCGGAGGCGACGGTGATGTCGAAGCCGTCCTGCCGCGGGAAGCCGTTCGCTACACCACCCAACGAGTTGACGATGGAGCGCAGCGCGCGGTCGTTCATGTCCATGACCCGCCGCCAGGCTACGCGCCGCGGATCGATGCCGAGTTCATTACCCCAGTAGATGTGATTGTCGATCATCGCCGCGAGCAGGTTGTTCGCCGACGTGATCGCATGGAAATCACCGGTGAAGTGGAGGTTGATGTCCTCCATAGGCACGACTTGGGCGTAACCGCCGCCGGCCGCACCGCCCTTCATGCCGAAGCATGGGCCAAGCGAAGGTTCGCGCAGGCAGCACATGGCCTTCTTGCCGATCCGATTGAGACCATCGCCGAGACCAACGGTCGTGGTGGTCTTGCCCTCACCGGCGGGCGTCGGGTTGATCGCAGTGACAAGGATCAGCTTGCCGTCCGGCCGGTCCTGAATTGACTTGATGAAGTCGTAGGAGACCTTTGCCTTAGTCGGCCCGTACTGAAGCAGGGCGGTGGGTGGAATACCCAGCTTCTCGCCGATCTCATGGATCGGCTTCATTTTCGCCTCACGGGCAATCTCGATATCGGACCTTACGGCCACGGATGTTCCTCCTGCTCCCTTCTTTGATTCCGCCGCCGGCTTCGGCGAAGGTGGATCGAACCGATCTCCGACCTTGAGCCCGGCTGATACCGCGTACTCAGTGGCTGGAATTTTCTGCCCGCCCGCTGGGCGAACACGCTTGATCAGAATGCGGCCACCCTTGGCTGCAACCTGAATGCCCTCCCCGGTGATCGCCATGATCTCACCGGGGTTGCCAGAACCATCGAGCTTCGCCGAATCGAAGATGTCGAGCCGAGCACCCTTGATCGTGCTCCAGGCTCCGGGGGCTGGGTTGGTCGCGCGGATGAGGTTGTAGACCTCAGAAACTGGCTTCGACCAATCGATTTCGGCCAGATCCTTTTTGAACCAGCTCTCGTATGTGGCCTTCGAATGGTCTTGCGGAATCTTCGGTGCTTTGCCGGCCCGTACGAGGTCGACGGCCTCCATCATGGCGTCGACGCCGAGCGGGAAGAGCTTATTGAAATAGACGTCGCCGAGTGTCTCGTCTGGACCGATCTCGACCTCCTTCTGAAGAAGGATCGGGCCCTCGTCGAGTCCTTCATCGGGCCAGAAAATCGTCAACCCCGTGCGCGTCTTGCCCATCGCAATCGGCCAATTAATCGAGGAGGGCCCGCGGTGCAGGGGGAGAAGAGAGGGATGGTATTGGATCGTCCCGAGTTTCGGCGCATCGAGCACCGGCTGCGGTACGAACAGCGTGACGTAAGCCATCACACATAGGTCCGGCTCGTAAGAGCGCATCAACTCGAGTGCTTCTGGCGTCTTCCAGGATTTGGGCTGGTGGACCGGCAGGCCTTTTTCCTCGGCAAAGACGGCGAGCGGATCACGTGCCTTGCCTTCCTTGTCTGGAGCGCAGAACACGGCGACAACATTCTCGCCGCGCTCAAGAAGCCTCTCCAGGACCGCCTTACCGAAAGCTTGCTGCCCGTGAACTACGATGCGCATGTGGATCCTTCCCAATTATGTACTTTGCTTATCTGGACTGCCCCTTATCCGTCATTCCCGCCATTGCGAAAATTCAGGCTACCTTTTCTGCTGGATGTCGCTGGCGGTCGAACTAGGCATGAACTCCGTGTCGTTTCTTGCCTTTGATCGGGTCGTATTTGTACCGAGATAGATGTTTTAGCTCTAATCTGTCACGTCGGCACAGACTGCGCCATTGAATTGGTGCGAGTGTAAGTGTGGGGAAATCCAGACCATGCAGTGATACAGATTAGGTGCACTCGAACGACGCCGTGAGGGGATTCCCCGCCTCCCGATTGGCTTTGCTAGGGAGGCGGGGTTCAGGATATTACTCCGCGGCAGCCCGCTTCGGAGCTGGCTCTGTAGCTTCCCTCAGCTCAGCGATTTCCGCCTCACTGTAGCCGAGCACATCGCGGAGAATTTCCTCCGTGTGCTCGCCGAGCAGGGGTGAGCGCTTCACTTCGGCCGGGCTGTCTGAAAGCTTGATAGGATTGCCGACGGTCAGGTACTTGCCACGAGTCGGATGGTCCACCTCGACGATGGTGCCTGTGGCCCGCAGCGACTGATCTTCTGCCAGTTCCTTCATCGACAGGATGGGCCCGCAGGGGATGTCGTACTTGTTGAGGATATCCATGGCCTCGAACTTCGTCTTGGTCATGGTCCACTGCTCAATGCGATCGAAGATCTGCTTGAGCCGTGGGAGGCGCGCCTGTGGCGTTGCATAGTCCGGGTGGGTCTTCCAATCGGGCTCGCCAATCACATCGCAAATCTTGTCCCAGACGGGCGCCTGAGCGATGAAGTAGATGTAGGCGTTGGGATCGGTCTCCCAGCCCTTGCACTTCAAAATCCAGCCGGGCTGGCCTCCGCCCGAGGCGTTGCCTGAGCGTGGCACGGTATCGCCGAACGGCTTGCCTTCGCTGTACTGCGGATACTCGGTCAGCGGACCGTGGGCGAGACGCTGCTGATCGCGCAGCTTCACGCGGCAGAGATTGAGCACGCCGTCCTGCATGGCGCATGTGACGCGCTGGCCTCGGCCCGAGTGCGTACGCTGATAGAGCGCGGTCACGATGCCCAGTGCCAGATGCAGGCCAGTGCCGCTGTCGCCGATTTGTGCGCCGGTGACGAGCGGAGGACCGTCGTCAAAGCCAGTTGTGGATGCGGCGCCACCGGTGCACTGAGCGACGTTCTCGTAGACCTTGCAATCTTCATAGGGGCCAGGACCAAAACCCTTGATAGAGGCATAAATCATCCGCGGGTTAAGCTCCTGGATGCGTTCCCAGGAGAAGCCCATGCGGTCGAGCACGCCCGGCGCGAAGTTCTCCACCAGCACGTCGCAGGTCTTGATCAAGCGCTCCAGCACCTCCTTGCCCTTGGGATGCTTCGTATCGAGCGTGATGGAACGCTTGTTATGATTGAGCATCGTAAAATAGAGGCTGTCCGCATTCGGGACATCCCGAAGCTGGCCGCGGGTGATATCGCCGACGCCCGGCCGCTCGACCTTGATGACGTCGGCACCGAACCAAGCGAGAAGCTGCGTGCAGGTCGGACCAGACTGCACGTGCGTGAAATCGAGAATACGGACGCCTTCCAGGGCTTTCATTTCAAGCTCCCTATTTCTTTTTCAGCACGCTTTGCGGATTGAGATTTCCGATACGGCCGCTTTCGCTGCCTGCCGCCGGGTCGATGACTGCGTTGATGAGTGTTGGCTTGCCCGAATCCAGAGCTGCATCTACTGCGCGCTTCAGCTCATCGGGCGTTGTTACGTAAGCCCCAACGCCACCAAAGGCTTCCATCATTTTGTCGTAGCGGGCGTCTTTGACGAAAACGGTGATCGCCGGATCGGGTCCACCGGAGGGATTGACCTCAACCCCGCGATAAATGCCGTTGTTGTTAAAGACAACGATGCAGACCGGGAGATTGTATCGGCAGATCGTTTCGACCTCCATTCCGGAGAAGCCGAAGGCGCTGTCGCCTACCACCGCGAGTACGGGATGGCCAGTCTCGATCGCGGCAGCAATGGAAAAGCCTGTGCCGATACCCATGACGCCCCAGGTGCCGACGTCAAGGCGCTTGCGCGGCTTGTAGATGTCGATGACGCCGCGCGCCAAATCCAGCGTATTCGCGCCTTCATTGACGAGAATGGTGTCTGGCCGCTCCCTGATGACGGTCCGCAGCGCGCCAAGCGCCGCGTGAAAGTTCATCGGCACCGAGTTGTTCATCAACCGCGGCGCCATCTTGGCGATGTTCTCTTCCTTCTTCGCGTTGACTGTCTTGATCCAGTCCGCTGGGGGAGTTGGCCAGTCGCTGCCCATGCCCGCGAGCAGCTGGGAAACACAGGAGCCGATATCGCCCACGATAGGTGCGGCGATCTCGACGTTGCTGTCCATCTCCTTGGGCTCGATGTCGACTTGAATGAATTTCTTCGGCGCGTTGCCCCAGGTCTTGCCCTTGCCATGCGACAGCAGCCAGTTGAGCCGCGCACCGATGAGCATGACGACATCGGATTCTTTCAGCACCAGAGAGCGCGCCGCGCCCGCGCATTGCGGGTGCGTATCGGGCAGGATACCCTTCGCCATGCTCATCGGCAGGAAGGGAATGCCGCTCTTCTCGACGAGATTGCGAATTTCGTCGTCAGCCTGCGCGTAAGCCGCGCCTTTGCCCAGAATAATGAGCGGGCGCTTGGCTTCCTTCAGAAGGTTGAGAGCCCGATCAATTGCCTCCTTGCCAGGGATCTGAGCCGGGGCCGGATCGATCACCTTGACGAGCGATTTCTTGCCCGCCTCGGCATCCATGACCTGGGATAGCAGCTTGGCCGGGAGATCGAGGTAAACGCCGCCCGGTCGACCGGATAGGGCTGAACGGATGGCGCGGGCAACACCGATGCCGATATCTTCCGCTCGCAGAATGCGATACGCTGCTTTGCAGAGCGGTTTGGCGATGGCGAGCTGGTCCATCTCCTCGTAATCGCCCTGCTGCAGGTCGACGATCTCCCGTTCGGACGAGCCCGAAATAAGGATCATCGGGAAGCAGTTCGTGGTTGCGTTCGCGAGGGCCGTCAATCCATTGAGAAAGCCGGGAGCGGAAACGGTGAGACAGACACCGGGCTTTTTCGTCAAGAAGCCCGCGATGGCTGCCGCGTTTCCGGCGTTTTGCTCATGCCGGAAGGAAATCACGCGCATGCCCGCCGCCTGCGCCATGCGAGCCAGGTCGGTGATTGGAATGCCGGGGACACCGTAGATGGTATTGATGCCGTTCAGCTTCAGCGCATCGATCACGAGATGAAAGCCATCCGTGAGCTCTTGCTCTTGGGCCTCGACGTTCTGCGCAGTTACGGACATTTTGCTCCTCTTGCTAAAACTCGCCGCTAATCGATATCCACATAGCGTTCCACATGGTCACGGAGTCTGAGCGTGTGCTCGCGCACGAGCCGCTCCGCCCGCTCCGTGTCGCGCGCTTCGAGCGCGGCGACGATCTCCTTGTGATCGACCACCGACCGCCGGGCCCGATCCTGCTCGAAGATGGTTCGCTGCCGGATGGCGCGGACATGGAAGAACAGCTTGTCGGTCAGCTCCCGGATCAGCTCACACTTGCCGAGCCCAATGATGGCTTGGTGGAAGCGGATGTTGGCATCTGAGTATTCGCCCATCTTCCGGGCGACCTCATCGGTGGAGAACGCGTCGATCAGGTCGTGCAGGCTTGCGATTTCAGCATCGGTGGCCTCCTTGGTTGCCAACCTCGCAGCCATGCTTTCGAGCGCCGCCCAGACCGTGATCATCTCGAGGATCTCGGCCTTGGTCTTACGGACGATATAAATTCCGCGCCTGGCAACGATGCGGACCAGGCCCTCTTGATCAAGCTGCGCCAGTGCTTCTCTCAACGGTGTGCGGCTTACGCCGAATTGGGCGGAAAGCTGGCGTTCATCGAGACGCAGCTCGGCATTGGCGTCATAAATATTCATATTGAGGATGGCTGCCTTCAGCGCCTCGTATGCCCGAGCTTTAAGGCTTTGGGCCTCTCCCAGAGGCGCGATCTTGAGTTGAAGATTGTCCATCCAAGCGCCTGCAGCTCAGAATCCGCTACCGGTGCCAGTGCAAAAGGCAACTGGCACCGGGAAGTCTGGTATACCATACACCAGAGATCCGCTCCAAGGCAATCGCCAAGCCAGCAAATTTGCTTGGAGCACACAGCTAAGGCGTCGGCCGGGCAGCCCCCTGCCTCACTTGCCGGCCGCTTCCGCGGTTCGACGCGCCCGCACGGCACGCCAGATCATCTGAAGCAGCGGCAGTATGAACAACAGGAGGGCGACCAGCATGATCGGCATGGAGATGGGGCGCTGGAAGAAGATCGCGAGCGACCCGTCGCTCATGATGAGGCTCTGGCGCAAAGCCTCCTCCGTGGGCGCGCCAAGCACGAGCGCAACGACCAGCGGCGCAAGTGGATAGTTTAGCCGCCTCAAAATAAAGCCGAGTACGCCGAAGATCAGGGTCAGCCAGACATCCAGCAAAGAGTTCTGGATGGCATAGGAACCGACGATGCAGAGCACGACGATGATTGGCACCATGATGGCATAAGGGGTGCGTAGCATCAGAGCCAGCAATGGCGTTGCCGTCAGGCAGATCAAGAGCGCAGCGACATTGGATAGATACAGGCTGGCAATAAAGCCCCAAACAAAGTCTGGCTGCTCCGTGAAGAGCCGCGGGCCGGGGATGAAACCCCACATGAAAACGCCAGCCATCATGATGGCCGCCGTCGGAGAGCCAGGAATGCCGAGCACAAGCATCGGCAGAATGGAGCCCGTGCCCGCCGCATTGTTAGCCGCTTCAGGTGCAATGACGCCCTCGATGGCGCCTTTGCCGAATTTCTCGGGATGTTTGGAGGTCTTCTGCGCAATGCCGTAGGCCATGAAGGAGGCCGGCGTAGCGCCAGCGCCGGGCAGAATGCCGGTGACGAAGCCGAGCACCGCGGAGCTGATAACAAGCCACCAGTTTCGCACCACGGCCCTTACTGATTCCACTACGTCGTGCAGGCCGAGCTTGGCGGCTCGGGTCATCTCCTCGATCTGCACCTTGTAGCGCTCGGCAGCGTTACTCAAGACTTCGCCGATGCCAAAGAGACCAATGGTAATCGGCACGAAATGGAAGCCCTGCAGAAGTTCGATGTAGCCGAAGGTAAGGCGAGGTGCGCCGGTCACCACATCGAGCCCAACTGTCGAGAGCAGAAATCCGAGCGCGATCATAATGGCCGCTTTTCCCGGTGCGTCGCCACCCATACCAATGAAGGTGCCGAAAGCGATTAAAAGGACCGCAAACATTTCCGGCGGGCCAAAGCTGAGGGCCAACTCCGCAAATGGCACAGCGAAAAAGGTGAAGAGTACGGATGCGATTAGAGCGCCAACAAAGGACACGACAAACGCGGCCGACATCGCGAGCTGTGCCTTACCCTGTTTTGCAAGCGGCCTTCCATCAAACATGACGGCGACCGACCAGGGATTTCCAGGCACCGCAAACAGAATGGAGGTAATGACGCCACCGTACATTGAGCCCCAGTAGATGCCCGCCAGCATCACCAGAGCGGAGATCGGCTCAAGAAAAACGGTGACCGGGAGGAGGATCGCGACGCCAGTCGTGCCTCCGACCCCTGGAAGGACACCGACAAGCAGCCCGAGGATGACCCCCAGCATCATGAAGCCGATGCGAGAAGGGGTAAGTAGGGCCTCGAGCCCGGTCATGAGCAGATCAAGGGATTCCATGGCTTTTCCGTCCCTAGGGAGTTCGCGGTCTTTTTGTTATGCTAAAAAAGGCCGGTTCTGTCTCAGAATGGCAGTATTCCAGAGCGGTAGAAGACGCTCATTGGCATCGCAATGTTGAAGCCATGCCGGAGTACGAGCCACAGAACCGCTGGTAGCGCGATACCACCGGCGATTGCCTCATACCAACGGAACTTGCCATACCAAGCCATGAAAAAAGCCAAGTACAATCCGGAGGTGATGTAGAGGCCGCCCCAGCGCAGCAAGACGATTGCAGCGAAGATCGGAATGCCCACCTTGAGAAGATCGACGACTTCCTGCTGAACCTCAAAGAAAGGTTGACGGTCAGGTGTAGTCCACGACTTGAGAAGGACACCCAGTGCTGCAATCGTCATGATGATTGCAAGCGTGAAAGGGAAAAAGCCAGGTTGCGGGCCTTGCTCGCCCCAGCCCCATCCGAGATGGACGGCCTCACTTATGATCAGGCCACCCAGGGCCACGAGTACGAATGCGACTACGGTCTCCATAGTGCCGTAGGTCAGACGAAGCCAGAAGGATGGCATGATCACACCGCGCAATTGTCAGGACCGAATACGTCTTCGCTGCTCAGAGATCGGCGAGCCTTTCAGCGCCGCTTTAGATCCGACCGCAGATCCCACTTGAAGACGTCCTGCATCATGCGGACGTGGTTGTCCTCGAACTTGATCAACCACTCCTTGTACTCTTTGGAGCCCTTGAAGATCGGTGTCTGTGCCGTCTTCTTCATGAACTCTTGCCAATCCTCGGTAGCGTGAACCTTGCGCCACAGATCCTCGTACCACTGGATTTGCTCGTCGGTCATGCCCGGAGGACCGATAATCCCGCGCATCTGATGCAGCCCGGTCTCGAGGTCCAGCAGCTCGGCGTGGTCCGTGCCTTCACCGATCTTCAGCTCCCAGTGCGTCGGCACATCCTTGAACGCAGGCAAGCGCTCCTTCGCAAATGCTACGATCGGGATCAGCCGTTCAGGATAGTGGGGCAAGGCTTCCGCCGGCTGATTGACGTTGAAGTCCTGATGGCCGCCAGCGACCGCCGAGGCTACATCGCCACCACCCTTTGCAGGAACATAACGGAAGGGCTGACAACCCGCCGCATGCTGGATCAGGTTGATCTGGATTTCGTCCTCCTGACGGGCACCGGTACCGGTCGCCGACAGCCGGTTCTCCTTGCAAGCTTTGTGGAAGTCATCCCAGCTCTTGTATTTGCTCGGATTTACCCACAGGAGGAAAGGATCGATCGTCATCAATGCCAGCGGCGTCAGATCACTGGACGGGTACATCACGGGGATCTGCTGCTGAAGTGGGGTGGTCACCACACTGTTCAGCGTTGGCGAGATGTAGTGTGGATCACCTTTCTGGTTGAGCAGGTGGTTCAATGCTACGGCGCCTGCTCCACCCGGCATATTCACAGGTGTGATGGGTACCGGCGAAAGCTTGTGCTTTTCGATGATGCCGATCCACATGCGCGCGTAGACGTCGGAGCCACCCCCCGGCGACGTTTGGATGATGAACTCGATGGGCCTTTCGGGTTGCCATTGTGCACTGGCAGGTTCAGATATTAGGGAGGCTGTGGCCAAAACGACACCAGCCATCCCAAAGCGATACGCGGCAGCTTTCCAATGTATCATCGCGTTTCCTCCAGCCTGCCTTAATTTTTGCGCTCGCACACCGCTAAGGGCGTGCGCGCTGGTAGATGGTATACCAGGCTAACAATGTTGGCTACCACCTCTTTCATAGATTCGCATATCGGATTGCAGCGTGACAACGCTGCCCGAGCTGGTGAGGTGCCCTTGTTGCGGTGTTGAAACTCAGGCGCGCCCGATCCGCCGCCCGAACCTGCGGGCCATAATCCAACCGACCAAGAGGACGAGGAGAGCACCAGACGTTTCCAGAATGCGCGTTATCCAATACCGCGTTATCGCGAATGTCTGAGATATGCTCTCAATGGCTGTCGCCAGAACGGGCTCAGTCGCAATCAGCTCACCCGCTATCCAGCCGAGTAGGGCCGCACCGGCCCAGACTAGAATTGGAAAGCGCGTCAGCAGCGTCATGATGAGTGTAGAGCCAGCAACCACGAGAGGAATGCTGAGCGCCAGGCCAAAGATGATGAGGTAGGTATTGCCGGCGGCTGCGGCTGCAATTGCCAGCATGTTATCGAGGCTCATGACGAGATCAGCTATGGCAACAATTCGTACGGCCTCGAAAAGACTGCTGCCGCTCCTTACGCCGTCCTCGTGGCCTTCCTCAGAGGTCAGCAACTTAATGGCGATCCAGAAAAGGAGGATACCGCCGACCAGCTTCAACCATTGCACCTCCAACATGTATTGAATGATGATCGTAAAGAAAATGCGGAGGAGAACGGCAACTCCGGCGCCCAGAATGATACCGAGCATTCGCTGCCGCGGCGGAAGGGATCGGCATGCAAGTGCGATGACAACAGCATTGTCACCAGCGAGCACAATGTCGATGCCGATAATTCGCAAGATGTTGATGATGGTGGTGGCGTCGACTCCTGAAAAGCCCTCAAAGTAGCTTGCGAGTTGATCACTTAACGCGGCTGCCGCAACTAGCAATTCCATCCCATTCTCCTGCCGCTTCCCGCAAGGCCCGGTCATCCGCGCTAGCTGCGTAGAAACGCGCTGGCTTCGGGGCTCCGCATGCGATCGGGGGGCGCACCCTTCTCAGCACGATCCCTATCCTGTTGTCGAGCGGGTTCCGCGCGCAGCCCTCTGTTGGGCCATCCTAGAATCCCTAGAATCGTTGCTCGACATGGTGGCGCGTGGTATATTGTATTTGGTATGCCAGCCATGCGAGTTGATGAACCCAGCATGGGCTCGCGACGGGCATGAGGGGCAGCCGCCATACGATGCTGCAGTTCGGGCAGTGTTGAGCGAAGTAAGGGAACAATAAAATCGGCCATCCGTCGACTGAGTCAGGCCGGGGGGCTGCAGGAGGAGCGCTCGATGAACCTGCACGAGTTCCAGGCCAAGGAACTTCTCGCACAGTTCGGCATCCCCGTGCCGCGTGGCCGAATTGCCGGCAGCGGAGTGGAAGCCAGCGCGGTCGCGCGTCGCCTCGGCTTTCGGCGATGTGTGGTGAAGGCTCAGATCCACGCAGGTGACCGCGCCGCCAACGGAGGCATTCGGCACGCGGCCAACCCCGATGAGGCCGGACGATTGGCATCCGAGCTTCTCGGTCGGCCGCTCGTGACCTCTCAGACGGGCCTTACAGGCCAGAATGTCCGCTGGGTTTATATCGAGGAGGAGGTCGCGTTCGAGCGCAGTTTCTACTGCGCCGTCGTTGTCGACAGAACGTCCGGTGGCTTGCTGCTCATTGTCCGCGATCGCGACGACTCGGACACCGGCGAAGCGATCCTTGCAAATACTGGTACAGCAATTCCGCTCGAGCTTTCCGGTCGGAACGTGCTCGGCGATTACAGGCGCGCTGCCGGCGCGTTCGGCCTCGATCTGCAATCTGAATCCCTATTAGCGACCCGGCTTACGCAACTGGCCGAAGCTGCTGTCGCCCTTGACGCCCTTCTGCTCGAGATAAGCCCGCTGGCGCTCACGCGGGATGGCGATTTTGTTGCGCTCGATGCAAAGGTGATCGTCGACGACAATGCACTTTTCCGCCATCCCGATCTCGTTGCCCTGCAGGAGGTCGGCGAGGCGGGCGATGCAGACCTCACGGAGCTCGCCGCACAACGGCACCAGATCAATTACATGCGGCTCGACGGCGATATCGGCGTGGTCGTCAATGGTGCCGGGCTTGCTCTAGCGACATTGGACCTTCTTCACGATGCAGGCGGCCGCCCAGCGAACTTCATGGACATCCGCACGACGGCAACGAGCCTCGACATCGCATATGCGTTCGAGCTGATTGCTACAAACCCGCGGGTTCGTGCCGTACTCGTAAATGTACATGGCGGCGGGATGCAGCGGTGCGATACCATCGTCGATGGCATCGGAATTGCGATACGCAGGAAAGGGTGTAACGCTCCCATCGTGATGCGACTTGCCGGTAACAATGCCGAATTCGCGGCAGGGCGCATCAGGAGCTACGGCATTCCTGCCGTTGAGACGGCCGACATGTGGGATGCGGCCTGCACGGCGGTGCAGCTTGCGATGCGAAAGGCAGCGTGATGGCCGTACTCGCGAGGAGAAACACACGCGTCATTTGTCAGGGGCTGACGGGTCGGGCCGCAACCTATCACGTGGGGCGAATGGTGGCCTACGGAATGCGGCTCGTGGCGGGTGTGACACCGGGAAAGGGCGGGCAGCGTCATCTCGACGTGCCCATATTCGACACAGTCGCCGAAGCCGTCGCCGCAACCGACGCGACGGCAACCCTTGTCTTCGTGCCGCCGGAGAACGCTGCGGCAGCTATGATCGAGGCCATCGACGCGGGCATCGGGCTCATCGTCTGCGTGACGGAGCGGGTGCCGGTGATGGATATGATCCGCGTGCGCCAACGGCTCGCGGGGACTCGCACGCGCCTCGTCGGGCCGAATTCTCAGGGCATTCTGGTGCCAGGTGAGACGCAGCTTGGCGTCATGACCACAGTCAACGCGCGCCGAGGCCCAATTGGGATTGCATCTCGGTCGGCTTCGTTGACGAGTGAGATCGTGGCACAGACGACAGCCATAGGGCTGGGCCAATCGACCACCATCGGCGTTGGTGGAGATCCAGTGCATGGCATCGGATTGGCGGAGTGTGTCAGACTTTTTCTCGACGATCCCGCCACCGAGGGTATCATCCTGATTGGTGAGATCGGGGGCAGCGACGAGGAGGAGGCCGCGGCTCTGATTAGGGAGCTGAAGCCGGATAAGCCAATCGTTGCCCTCGTAGTCGGCCAGAACGCACCGCCCGAGCGGAGAATGGGTCACGCCGGCGCATTAGCGGTTGGCCGGGCCGGTAGCGCAGAGGCTAAGATCAGCGCGCTGCGAGAGGCGGGCGTGCTGATAGCGCCGCGGCCGGATCTCGTGGGCATGACGATGCGGCAAGCTTTGGTGAGCTGAAATGAACGATATGAGCAACTCGGGATCATTTGGCGGCAAAGGCCGAGCCCATCAGCCCGGTTCTGGCCGGCGCAAGGCGCCGATGTTCCCGAAAGGCCGCGTGCTGCGCCAGGAGGAGGTCGAGGCCGTACGCCAGTTGATCGGTCCCGGTCCGTATGAGCGCGCACTGCTGATCGAGTATCTGCACAAGATTCAGGACGCGGAGCACTGCCTGCCGGCTGGCCATCTGCACGGTCTGGCCGAGCTGATGCGCATTCCGATGGCGGAGGTCTACGAGGTCGCCACCTTCTATGCGCACTTCGACGTAGTGAATAATGGAGAGCCGCGGCCGCCGGCGATCACCGTGCGCGTCTGCGATAGTCTCTCGTGCATGCTCGCTGGAGCGGAAACGCTTCTGCAGGCACTTCAGCAGCAGAATCCGCCGAATGTGCGCGTGGTGCGTGCCCCCTGCATGGGGGCCTGCGATAAGGCGCCCGCGGTCGAGGTCGGACACAGGCACGTCGATCACGCCACGCCGGAAAAAGTGCTGGCAGTGGTATCCTCCGGAAATACGCACCCCGACATTCCGGCCTACCAGGATTTCGAAGCTTACCGCGCCGAAGCCGGTTACAAGGTCCTCGAAGCCTGCCTTTCGGGCGAGCGCACCGTCGATGACGTGATCGCGACGCTCTCGGATGGTGGCCTGCGCGGGCTCGGCGGCGCAGGGTTTCCGACGGGCCGTAAGTGGAGCCTGGTGCGCGCGGAAAATGGCCCGCGCCTCATGGCCGTCAATGGCGACGAAGGCGAGCCGGGCACATTTAAAGACCGGTATTACCTGGAACGCCGCCCGCATCAGTTTCTGGAGGGCATGCTGATCGGCGCCTGGGCGGTCGAGGCGGCCGAAGTTTTCATTTACATGCGCGACGAGTATCCCGCGGTGCTCGAGATCCTGCGCCGAGAGGTGCCGAAGCTCGAAGCCGCGGGCCTGGCGCGTCACACAAAGGTGCACATCCGCCGCGGCGCTGGCGCCTATATCTGCGGCGAAGAAAGCGCGATGATCGAGTCGATCGAGGGCAAGCGCGGCCTACCGCGCCACCGGCCGCCTTATGTGGCGCAGGTGGGCATCTTTGGGCGACCGACGCTCGTCAACAATGTCGAGACGCTTTATTGGGTGCCCGAAATTCTCGCCAAAGGCGCAGAATGGTTCGCGTCACAGGGCAAGAATGGCGCGAAAGGCTTCCGTTCTTACTCCGTTTCCGGACGTGTGAAAAACCCTGGCGTGGTGCTTGCACCTGCGGGGTCGACTGCGCGGGATTTAGTTGAGCTTTGCGGTGGAATGGCCGACGGGCACACGTTCAAGGGTTATCTCCCGGGCGGTGCTTCCGGCGGCATCCTGCCGGCTTCGATGGCGGACATTCCGCTCGATTTCGGCCAGCTTGAGAAGCATGGCTGTTTCGTCGGGAGCCACGCCGTCGTCATTCTCTCCGACAAGGACGACATGAAGGCGGTGGCCCTCAACCTGATGAAATTCTTCCAGGATGAGAGCTGCGGCCAGTGCACGCCCTGCCGCAACGGCACGGAGAAAGCGGTGAAGCTCATGTCCGAGCCGCACTGGGACAAAGAGCTGCTCGATGACCTCGCACAGGTCATGGCCGACGCCTCGATCTGTGGTCTTGGTCAGGCGGCACCAAACCCGCTGCGATCAGTGTTCAAATATTTCCCGGAGGATCTTTGATGGGAGCTCCCCGGGCTGTACCGACAGTGCAGATCGACAATGAGCGGGTACGCGTAACCGAGTGGCGCTTCGCCTCTGGGGCGGAGACAGGCTTTCACGTGCACGAGATGGATTACGTCGTGGTGCCCTCGGCCGATGGACGGCTGAAGCTAATTTCGCCTGAAGGGGAGGAGACATACGCCGATCTGAAGCAGAGTGTCTCCTACTTCCGTAAAGCTGGCGTGCACCACAACGTCATCAACGCGAGCGAAGGCGAGTACGCGTTCATCGAGATCGAGCTGAAAGGCTGAGTTCAATGAAGTTTCGAATCGCAGGAATTGGAATTAGTGCGGCGGTGGCCTTGACTGCTCTTGTGGCGGTGCCAGGCAGCGCCAAAACTCCTTCACACGGAAACGGATTGGCACACCCTCAGCCCTACGCGGGACAGCATCAGCGCGCGATCACCAGCTTTTCCGAGGAGGAGGTTTCGGGGCTGCGCGAGGGAAGAGGTCTAGGCTTTGCCAAGCCTGCCGAGCTCAATGGGTATCCCGGTCCTCTGCACGTTCTGGAGCTTGCGACCGAGCTCGGGCTCTCGGATGAACAGCGCAGAGCCATCGAAGCGATATTCGCTCGAATGAAGGAGGAGGCTCGCGCTGCAGGGGTGCGCTATTTGGAGGCTGAGAGCGCAGTCGATGCCGCGTTTCGATCAGGTGATGCAACGCCTGAGCGCATCAGCGCTCTCGTAAGACAAGCCGAGGCTGCAAGGGCCGAGGTGCGTTTTGCTCACCTCAAGGCGCACCTCGCGACGGCGCCGTTGCTTACTGCCAAGCAGCGCCACCGGTACGCAGAACTGCGCGGATACTCAGGCCCGGACAGTGGACACCATCGTCATCATCAGAGGCATTGATAGGTCCAGTGACTTTTCCTTTGCCGATATCAGCCAGCACGCGCACGGAAGGTCCGCGCTGTTTCGGGCCACAGCTGCTTGATCTCGGCCGGCAGCTGATCGATCACGTCCGCAATCTCGCCGGGATCGAGGTGGTGGGCCAAAAGGGCGAACACATCGCGGACGGCCGGCTCCGGCGGAATCTGATGCGGCAGCAGGCGCAGCGTGATTTGGTCGAGGAACTTTTGCTTGGTGCGGATCTTTTCCGGTGCATGAGACGGCCGCCAGCCTTCGTAGTAGATGCCGCGAATGATGAGGGGGAGCTGCTGGCCAAGATCGACGGCTTCGGCCAGGGTCAGACGGTCGCGAAGCTGGTGAAGCACGGCGCGGAGCACGGCATAGGCCTCCGCCTCGCTCGCAAGTCCGCCATTGTCGCGCAGCTCTTTCAGCCATTCCTGCGTCTGCTGCACGGCATGGGCTATGCTAGATGGCACTGTCATCGTCATGACTCCCTGGGAAATGTCCCGGGCAAGATTGTCGGACGCGTTAGGCGCGTCGTGAATGCGCCAGATCAAATTGGCGCGAGGGCAAAACGCACGAACAGCGGCACAGGTTGGGCCAGGGGTTGGATATGACCGAGAAGATCACGTTCGAGCTCGACGGGAAGCTCGTCGAGGCCAACGAGGGCGAGACCATCTGGCAGGTCGCGCAGCGATACGGCACGACCATTCCGCACCTGTGCTGGAACCCGGAGCCGGGCTACCGGGCCGATGGCAACTGCCGGGCTTGCATGGTGGAGATCGAAGGCGAGCGTGTGCTTGCCGCCTCCTGCATCCGTAAGCCGACCCCGGGCATGAAGGTGAAGACCGCCACCGAGCGCGCCCGCAAGAGCCGCGAGATGGTCTTCGAGCTCTTCATCGCAGACCAGCCGAAGAAGGAGGAGAGCCACGACCCTGCTTCCAAGTTCTGGAATTGGGTCGAGGCGATGGGGATCTCGACCACGAGCCGCTATCCACGCTCCGACATGCCAGCGCCGGACAACTCACATGCGGCGATCGCGGTCAATCTCGACGCGTGCATCAAGTGCGGCCTGTGCGTGCGCGCCTGCCGCGAGGTGCAGATGAACGACGTCATCGGCATGGCCTATCGCGGCTTCGACGCCAAGCCGGTGTTCGACTTCGACAAGGGGATGGGGGAGTCGACCTGCGTTGCGTGCGGCGAGTGCGTACAGGCCTGCCCGACCGGCGCGCTGATGGAGGCCAACCTGCTCGATGCGTCGGGCAAGCGCGTCGCGTTCGAGGAGAAGTCCGTCGACACGGTTTGTCCGTACTGCGGTGTTGGCTGCCAGACCAAGGTGCACGTCAAAGGCGACCGGATTCTCTATGTCGACGGTCGTAACGGTCCGGCCAACGAAAATCGGCTCTGTGTCAAAGGGCGCTTCGGCTTCGATTACATCCATCACCCTGACCGGCTGAAGAAGCCGCTGATCCGCCGCGAAGACGCACCCAAGCGCGGTGATATCGTTGTCGACCCGCAGAACCCTTGGGACGTGTTCCGGGAGGCAACTTGGGAGGAGGCGTTGGAGAAGGCCGCTGCCGGCTTCCGGCGCATTCTGGAGCGTGACGGCGGCAAGGCGCTTGCGGGCTTCGGTTCTGCAAAAGGCTCGAATGAAGAAGCCTATCTGTTCCAGAAGCTCATCCGCCAGGGCTTCGGCACCAACAACGTCGACCACTGCACGCGCCTGTGCCACGCCTCATCCGTGGCCGCGCTGATGGAGGGGCTCAACTCGGGTGCGGTTACCGCGCCGTTCACGGCGGCAAAGGACGCCGACTGCATCATCGTCATCGGCGCGCGGCCGGCGGAGAACCACCCTGTCGCTGCAACTTATCTGAAGAATGCCGCCAAACGCGGGGCCAATCTGATCGTCATGGATCCGCGGGGTCAAAACCAGGGTATTGCGCGGTACGCCAGCCACGTCCTCCAATTCAAGCCGGGCCGCGACGTGGCGCTGCTCAACGCCATGCTCAACGTGATCATCACGGAGGGGCTGGCGGATGTGCAATACGTGCAGGCGCACACCGACGGCTTTGAGGACCTGAAGGCCCGGATCGTGGACTTCACGCCGGAGCGGATGGAGCCCGTCTGCGGTATTCCGGCGGCGACGATCCGCGAGGTGGCGCGACTCTACGCGCGGTCCGAGCGCTCGATCATCTTCTGGGGCATGGGTGTTTCGCAGCACACCCACGGCACCGACAACGCTCGCTGCCTGATCGCGCTGGCGCTCGTCACCGGCCACATCGGCCGACCGGGAACGGGTCTGCACCCGCTGCGTGGGCAAAACAACGTGCAGGGCGCGTCCGATGCTGGTCTCATTCCGATGGTGTTCCCGGACTACAAGTCCGTGGAGGACGCCAAGATCCGCAGCATGTACGAGGAGCTGTGGGGCCGCTCGCTCGATCCGAAGCGCGGCCTGACGGTCGTCGAGATCATGCACGCGATCCACGACGACCAGATCAAGGGCATGTACATCATGGGCGAAAACCCAGCCATGTCCGATCCGGACGTGGCTCATGCCCGCGCAGCGCTCGCGCACCTCGAGCATCTTGTCGTGCAGGACATCTTCCTCACGGAGACGGCTTGGCACGCCGATGTCGTCCTTCCGGCATCAGCGCATGCGGAGAAGTGGGGCACTTACACCAATACAAATCGTCAGGTGCAGATCGGCCGCCCGGTGCTCAATCCGCCGGGTGAGGCGCGGCAGGATTGGGAGCTCATCCAGGAGATAGCGCAGCGCATCGGCCTCGATTGGAACTACCGCGACGTGTCCGAGGTGTTTACGGAGATGGCTAGCGTGATGCCATCCCTCAAGAACATCACCTGGGAACGGCTGCTCCGCGAGGACGCTGTCACCTATCCGTGCGACGCGCCCGACAAGCCGGGCAATGAGATCATCTTTGCGACCTCGTTCCCGACCGCTACGGGACGCGCCCGGATCGTCCCGGCAGACCTTCTGCCTCCTGACGAGTTGCCAGACGATGAGTATCCGCTGGTCCTCACAACGGGCCGGTTGCTCGAGCACTGGCACACGGGTGCGATGACGCGCCGGGCGAGCAAGCTCGATGCGCTTGAGCCCGAGGCAATCGCTGGCCTGAACCCGAAGGAGATGAACCGCCTCGGCATCCGCCCTGGAGAGTTCATCAAGGTTTCGACCCGGCGTGGTCAAGTTGTTCTCAAAGCGCGTGCCGACCGCGATGTGGCCGAAGGAATGGTGTTCATCCCCTTCTGCTTCACAGAGGCAGCCGCGAATCTGCTGACGAACCCGCAGCTCGATCCATTCGGCAAGATTCCTGAGTTCAAGTTCTGCGCGGCCCGGGTCGAGCCGGTGAAGGAAGCAGCTGTTGCAGCGGAATAGGCAAGCTCTTCGGCGTCAGTGGTTACGTGAGTTCTAACGCTGCTCTCGCGTAATCCGACCCGGATAGCTCAAGTTGCCGGAAGCAGTCTTGTGGACCCCGACCACGCAGAGGAACGGGGTGCCACCCTCCTCGGGATGGACCTGTAGCTCGGCTGTTACCGCATCGAACGCCACGCCCTCGGCGCCCTTCACAGGTACTGTGAGACGGACGCGGCTGCCGTTCAGGATCGGGCTCATGCCCGGGCTGTCGAGCGCGATCGGCAGCATGGGTGCTGTGGCGGGCAAGGCGTCCTGACCCGGTGAAATGTCACGAACCTTGAGCCCGCCGGCGCAAGCGGTGTCTTCGCCGAGGACCACCCAATGCGAGTGCCAGCTCGCGCCATCGTTGTCCAGGATCCCGTCGTTATTCTCATCGAACAGCGGCGTGTCGTCGAAGTCCGGGTGCGCGGTGACGGCTAACGCCAGGATGCCCGACCGCGGTTCGAATCCGACCGTGCCGGGGTCGAGCTGCGTCGGCCAAACGTAAGCGTCGACCTTGGCACCCTGCAGCCTTCCTATGGGAGTGGGTTTCTGCGAGCCTGCGGTGCCGGTCACCTCCATGATGAAGGTGGTAAGGCGACCGTCTGTGGTCGCCTGCGCGCGGGTTACATCGAAAGCTGCCGGCTTGTTCGGATCGGTTTGAGCAGAGATTTCGTGCGCAGATGTGGCCCCGCCTGCAAGGATCGCTAGCATACCGAATGTGGCTGTCCCTGCCCGCTTCATGATCTCTGCTCTGCTCTAAAGCTTGGATAGCCTGCTGAAATCAGATGCTTGATCGGATTCGAAGGTGGTTCGTTGGTACACACCGGTTTGCTCTCAGCAGGGCTAGCTTTAGCCTCCGCCTAAACGCCAGCTGGAATGAATACACATCGCGGAGCGTAGCTGCCGTCGCCGTTCTCCCGAACGCAGACGTGCGTGTCATTGTCGCGGGATGGTCGTTGCGTGAAGCCTTTCGGCACCTGAACTTGGATGTTGCCGGTGATCAAAAGCATGCCGCCGTCGGGAGTCCGCTCAACGCGGTCCACCTTCATGCAATCCCGGCCACTGCAGCACTCAATCGGATACCAGCTGTGCGCGCTGGCAGTGGTCGCTGAAGCGACTGCGAGTGCCACGACAAACGCCCCAGAACGCAGGACTTGGAACACCAGCATCCGTCACATCTCCATTAGCCGTGGATATGCACCCGGCCATAACCACCCGCTATTGGACCGGTTCCGGCCTCACCAGCGGCGGAAGTGTCCAAAACGCCGCATAGTACGAGCAGGTTGGGCACCGCTTCGTTCTTGCCAGAGCCCCGAGTGGACTCTGCATGACGGCTGGGTCAGCTGTTGTCATAATCTATGGTTGTGGGGATAACTGTTGCGCTCAAGCTATAGTTGTAGTCCGGGCTGTGGCGAAAGAGCAACTTATTCGGCGAGAGAATGGTGTTGGAAGTCTGTGGATAGTTGGTTCAAGCTGTCGCTAGTTGAGAGAATGTGACGAGAATATGAAGTTTGGGCTGTTAGCAATTAATTGATTTCGTTTGCAGAAGATATTTTACGGCAAAAATGCGGCTTTCCCTCGAAATCCTAGTCATTGAGCATGGCGCTCAAGCCGCTCGTGTCGCGTGCCCAGAAAAAATCAGCATGGCCGCGTTGCCATCTTGCACCAGGGCGTGCTCCGAGGCATCGTCCGCACGCCGACTTCCATAAAGAAGCTTGGCAAATGTTCGGTAGAGTACTACCGGACTGAGGGCGAGAGCAGCAGGGACGGAGCGGGGCCGGACCTGCTGCTTGCCGGGGTCGCCTGGCAGGGAACTTCGTTTGTGTGATTGTAGGCTGATGTTGCGCCTGCTAACTTCCGCACCTCGGCCTACCGTGCTAGGTGTTCCTCGCGAAAGTGTGACCGCATGATCGGGTTCGTTGAGATCAGGTCGGCACCACTCCAGCCAGGGCGATCGATCGCATGATTTCCGCCGCAGTAGATCTGGAGACGTTCATCCGCTCCGAAATCGGCCGACAAGACAGGTGTGACTTGCACGTCTTTGGCGGACCAACCGTATCGATAGATGCTCGGGCCCTCGCGGTGCTGTCGTCGATCCTTGGGGATATCGTCTCATCGACGGCGAGGATCTATCCGCGGGCCGCGATCGCCTTTGATGTCGTTTGGTCCTGTGATCGCCAGGGCCAATGCGTGGTGGAGTTCAGTATCCCATCAACACACAGCACAAGCGGTACGGCGCACACGGAGGCAATCGGCTCGAAGCAGCGGCTTGGGTTCGAGCAATCCAATGCTGGTATGATCCATTGCGAGATGTCGGATTGTGGCGCACGGATCATCATTCCGGCCCGCTACATCGCAAGCCGGCATGCCATGGAGGATTGGTCGAAAGGGGCGGCGGCCGACCCGCTGAAAGACCGATCTGTCCTTGTTGTCGAGGATCAGCTCCTGATCGCGCTGGATCTGGAAACGCTTCTCCTCGAGCATGGGGCCGCAGCGGTTCGTCTCTGTGGATCAGTCGAGGATGCGCTGCGGTCGATCAAGATGGAACGGCCGGACATTGCCATTCTCGATGTCAACCTAGGATGCAGCACGTCATTTCCGGTCGCCTTCGAGCTCCAGCGGCTTGGCGTTCCTCTGATCTTCGCGACCGGGTACGGCAACGAGGTGGATGTTCCACCTGCGCTGCGCTCAATTCCCCTCGTAGCTAAACCCTACTGCCTGCAAACGATACGCCAGGGATTGCTCTCCACCTCTACGGTGCATGCGTAAACAGATCGAATCGGCGGCCGCTCCAACTAAGTCCAGTCGTTTTCAATTCGTCAGCGCCGGTCGCCAGCCAGCCGCAATTGCTTCGCTTTCCGTGCAGAACCAACGCTCTCCTCGCGATTGATCAATGTCGACCGCGTCGTAGTACGCGCTTCCGGGCAGGTGATAAATCCGGCCCTGGCGCGAAATGTTGCCCTTAATGGCACAGCCACCCGGTGCATGCGCTTCAGCCTGAGCCCATCGCTTGGCACGGAAATTCCAGGCGGGCTCGTTCTCGGCCTGCCAGATCCCTAGGCGCCTGTTGCGCGCTTCGTGCTCTTCATTCAGCAACCGTTTTGAATAGCGAACAAATGCCCAGGCAAGGCCGCGCCGCACCATCTCCGCGTTGATTTCCAGAGATCCGACCCAGCAAACGGCGATCAGCCGATCGTATCTGTCGCGCTCGGAGCCTTCACATCGGACGTTCTCGTCGGCAACCAGCTCAGCGAGGACGCGTGCCGCAACCATCCCGCAATTCCAGGATGGACCTTCAGCCCGAAAGCACTGCTGGCCAGCCTCGGGTGCGTCTATCCCTTCCAGGCGCACGCGGGTGCCCAAAATTTCGATCGTATCGCCATCGATGACGTAGGCCCGGCCTTCAACGCTTTCATTGTGACGATCCGGAGCAGCTGCCCGCGAGAAATCGACCGGGGAGATGGTTGAGAGCACGAGCGCGAGCAGACCGGCCAGCGAAAGCGCTCCCAAGCTGCGGACAAGGTATCGGCGTTCAGATTCACCCATAAGTTGAACCTGATCCGATTCGTGCGGCAGCGTCGAGGCGCTGATGCGTCCAGGCTTATCAGAAGCTTAACGAGCTCAAGTTTCGAGTTGTCTTAAGCGCGGGCCGTATCAACGGCTCAGGAGGATTCCCGGGCGGTGTACATTCACGGACAGTGCTGTAGTGACACCTTGCCACTCAGCTCCCGTCGGGGGCATGTTCGGTTACAAGAAACGTTGCAACCGGCGGGAGCAGAAAATGTCGGATCCGGGACAGGTTCATTCCGCTGCGGCTCGTGTCGGCGTGCTGCGCGCGGCGCGCGATTGGCTGGAGCGAGACGGGCGGGTCGCGCTGGCGACCGTGATCGATACCTGGGGTTCGGCACCCGTGCCGGTCGGAGGGCAACTCGCCATAGCTGCGGATGGTAGCTTCGAAGGCTCGGTTTCGGGCGGCTGCATCGAAGGCGAGGTGATCACGGAGGCTGAGGAGGTTCTGAACGACGGCCGCCCGAGGGCGCTGGAGTTTGGCGTCGCCGACGAGACCGCGTGGCGCGTCGGGCTGCCTTGCGGCGGGCAGGTGAGGGTGTTCGTGGAGCGGCTGGATCGCTCGGGAGGCGGTCTTGAGTTCCTGGAGAAAGCGCTCGCTGCCGACGGCCGACGCGAAGGCATCCTCGTGCGCACCCGCTTGTCCGACGGACAGCGCACCATCTTTGAGAAAACAACGCCAAATATCCCGTCGGAAGTCGCCAGCCGATTGCGGTCCGGCGAAAGCAAGCTGATCAAGACACCGGACGAAGGCGAGGTTTTCCTGCACGCGATGCTGCCGCCTGCGCGCATCGTGGTCATTGGTGCGACGCACATCGCTCAAGTCCTGTGCGAACTGGCGCGGCTCACGGGTTACGAGATCATCGTCATCGACCCGCGGACGGCCTTTGCGTCGCCCGAGCGTTTTCCAGGCGTAACACTCCGGGCGGAATGGCCGCAGGATGCGCTTCCTCAAGTCGGCCTAGACCCCTACACGGCCGTCGTGGTCGTGGCCCACGTGAGCCATATCGACGACGAGGCGCTCAAAATCGCGGTCAAGTCGAACTGTCTCTACATCGGCGCGCTGGGAAGCAGCCGTAACCATGCCAAGCGCCGCCAGCGTCTGATGGAGGCCGGACTGAGCGAGGAGGAGATCGGCCGCATCAAGAACCCGATTGGCCTCGATATCGGCGCGCAGACGCCGGCCGAAATTGCCACGGCGATTATGGCCGAGGTGATCCTTGCGGTGCGGGGACCGAAAGCCGAGCGCAAGAACCAACGCGCCGAAGCTCAGTATGCAGCCAGCGCCTGACAAGAGCCGCGTAGCAGCCCTGCTGTTGGCGGCTGGCTCATCGCGGCGGTTTGGCGGGGGCAATAAACTGTTGGCAGATGTAGATGGTCGACCGCTGATTTATTGGTCCGCCGCCGCCTTCGTGTCTAGCCGGGCTTCGGAGCTGGTCGTCGTGACGGGCCCGGAGCCGGAAGTCATCGAGGCTGCACTCACCGGACTGCCAGCGCAATTTGTGCACAATCCGGATCACCTGTCCGGCATGGGCGGATCGGTAGCCGTCGGGATTAGCGCGTTGGGGGACAATTGCACCGGTGTCCTGATTTGCCCGGGAGACATGCCGGGTGTCTCGACGGATCTCATCAACGCACTGATCGCCGCGTTCGAGGCTACCGGCTCAAGCCGCATCATTCGCCCCATGCTGCCGGGCGAGCGTCCGGGGAATCCCGTGCTCTGGCCGCGCCGCTATTTCCCCGACTTGGCTCGTCTCCAAGGGCCAGCTGGCGGCCGAACGCTGCTGGCGAAGCTAGAAGGCGAAATCAAATACTTGCCTTGGCACGACCAAGGTGCCGCCTTGGATATCGATACACCCGAGGATCTTGAGCGGTATCGTCAAGCCAAGCATCAACCGCATAGCAGCTAGGCATTCCCGGCCTTGACGCGAAATGGGTGGCCCTGATTGCCTCACCGCGGGTGTTTGGAGCTGGGGCACACGCGAGATGAGGACCGGCGAGCTGGAAAAGCCAATACCGAAACAGCGCCCTCGGCTTGTTCTCTTTGGATACGAGCTCGCGCTCTGGCGGGTAGCGGTCGTCGTGTTGGCGGTCGTGCTTGCCGCAGGAATCGCTCTAACGCCTGCGCCGCAGGGCGTTGCTCAAAAGGCGATGGTGGCGCTCGGCCTGATTTCGATGACCGTCGTTCTGTGGGCGACCCTCGCCATTCCCCCACCCCTCGCAGCTGCAATTTTCATCGGTCTGGTCATCGTGACGGGTGCGGCAGCGCCCGCAAGTGCGATTTCAGGCTTCCTGTCGAGCTCGCTTTGGCTGGTGTTCGGTGGACTGATGATTGGGGCCGCCGCTGAGCGTACCGGCTTTGGCCGATTCATTGCCCGAAGATTTCTCGGAAAATTTCGCAGCTCCTTTCCGGCTCTCGTTCTCGGTGTGATTGCCGGCTCGACGTTGCTGACATTTCTCGTGCCGTCCAATATCGGCCGGCTGGCAATTACAATTCCCGTCGTTCTCGCGCTGGCCGATGACGCAGGCTATCGACTGGGCTCCAACGGTCATATCGGCCTCGTGCTGATCGCGGTTGTGGGGAATTTTGCCGTGGGCCAGGGCGTGCTCCCTGGCAACCTTCTCAACATGATGATCATCGGTGCCGGCGAGACGCTGTACGGTCTCGATGTCAGCTATATGCACTATCTGCTCTTGTGCGCACCGGTCCTGGGCCTCGCCAAGGGATTGCTCGTCTGGCGTCTTCTCGTGTGGATGTACCCAGCCCCCGCTCCGCGCCCCAACAGTGGAGTGCGAGACGACCGACTTGGCCCTGAGGCGAAACGCGTTGGCGTCATCCTCGCAGCTGCGATCCTTCTCTGGGCAACCGACTTCTGGCACGGAATCAAGCCCGGGTGGGTGGCGCTGGCAGCCGGTGCGCTTTGTGTCGTGCCTGGCATTGGGGTCCTGCCTCCGCGGGAGCTCGTCAACCCGCAGCGCCTGCTCATCATCGTCTGGGTCGGCACGGTGTTGAGCCTCGCCGCGGTAATGACGGAGTCGGGAGCAGGCGAGCTGGTATCCAGCGCACTGGCGGAGCTTGCCGGGGTCGAAGGACGCTCGCCGTTCTATGGCTATTTCGCCATGGCCTATCTTTCGTCGGTGATCGCCACACTCGCAACGTTCGGCGGCGGCATTCCGATCGCCGCAGCCACCGCAGCCGAGGTCAGCGCCGCCACGGGCTTGCCGCTCGAAACGGCCGTGATGGCACTAGCGCCCGGAATGTCTGCGATGTTCTTCCCGTACATCGCATCCCCGATTGTGGTCGGCCTCGCGATGGGGCGGGTCAGTCAGCGGGCCGCGATCCCATTCATGGTTACTCTGGCCCTGCTGACGTGGGTGCTCGTCATCCCGCTGAACGGTCTTTGGTGGTGGCTGATCGGGGTGTTGCCATAGGGCCGGATGCTGCGTCAGTGCCGATAGCCGGTGGCGCGGGATAACATTTACGGGCTATCGCGCCACCAAGTACAGCTCCGCACCATCGCGGTACACTCTCAGGGCAACAACTGGCCCCGCCTTCTCGATCGCGCGCTGAAGCTCCGCGACGGATTTCACGGCCTCTCGATTGACGGCCAGGATGACGTCCCCCGACCGTAATCCGATGCGTGCGGCCGGGCTACCTGGAGCAACGCGCCGGACGGCTACCCCTTCAACTCTGCCATAGCCGCTCATTCCGGGACGAAGGTCCTCGAGCTCGGCGCCTGCCAGCACACGACTGGCTCTCACCCTATCCGGCGTTTCCTGGCTCTCATCCAGGACAGCTGTGACAGTTTCTTCTTTGCCATCGCGCAGGATGGTGAGCTCCACTTTTGTGCCTGTGCGCATCAAGCCGATGGCATTGCGGAGATCGCGCGAGCTGGAAACCGGGCGCCCGTTGACGGCAATGACGACGTCGCCTGACCTGATGCCTGCGCGTTCGGCAGGCGTGCCTTCCTCGACACGCGCGACCAGCGCGCCAGCGCTCCGGGGCAATCCGAGAGCCTGGGCCAAATCGGGCGTGAGATCTTGGATCATGATGCCCAGGCGCCCGCGCCGAACCTCCCCGTGCTCTATGAGCTGCTCCATGACAGCCCGCGCCATGTTGATCGGAACCGCAAATCCAATTCCGATATTCCCTCCGACAGGGGTGAGAATGGCCGTGTTGATACCGATAAGCTTTCCGTCCAACGTCAGCAGTGCACCGCCCGAATTTCCGGGATTGATGGGCGCATCAGTTTGAATGAAATCTTCGTAGCCTTCGACATTAATGCCGCCTCGACCAAGCGCGCTGATAATACCCGATGTCACCGTCTGTCCGAGGCCGAATGGGTTGCCGACGGCAACGACGAAATCCCCGACCTTCAGTTGGTCGGAATCTCCGAGCGGCATTGCGGTCAGATTGTCCGCTTTGATTCTCAACAGCGCGATGTCGGTCGCCGCATCGCTACCGACCAGCTCGGCATCAAGCTTCCGGCCATCCTTCAGCGTAACGATGATCTCTTTCCCATCCCTGATAACGTGATGGTTGGTGAGCACATAACCATTTTGAGCATCAACAATGACGCCCGATCCAGCGCTTAACTGTGGCCTGCTACGAGGCAGCTCTGGAAGATCGAAAAAGCGCCGGAAAAATGGATCTTGGAAAAGCGGGTTGGTTTCTATTGGACGCTCGGAAACCACCGATATGTTGACCACCGCTGCAGTCACCCTTTCAAGCAGCGGTGCGATCGTCAAAACTCCGCGTTCGTCCACGGATGCGCCCACCTGGGCAGTGCTGGGACCGCTCAATGCCGTTGCGACGACAAATAGCGCGACACCTAGCAATCTGATCATCTTACCCATCCTCCGGTTCAAGGCCGGTAATCATAGCTGCTGATCATCGAAAGGCTGACTTCGCAGCAGCTTCCTGGGCCTGCTCATCTCGGTAGGTTCCCGCGACAATGCATCAGCTGCCGATCTGGTTTCGCTTTGCGATCGGTCAAGTGCGAGTCACTCGTTTCGTTGGATGTTGAACGGCGTCGTCCGCCTCTTAAATCAGGCTTCGAGTCCGTTTCGTATGTGATGAAGCTGCGGATGGAGCGCCATGGAGCGAAAGACCCAAATTAATCTCATTTACGTTGTTTTGGCGCTCATCGGCGTGGTTCTGCTGCGAGACCTTTGGGTGCAGATGCAGACCATCGAGCCGATCCCCTACAGCCGTTTCGAGCAATATCTCGATCAGGGGCTCGTTCGGGACGTGGTGGTCGGTGAAGACTACATCCGAGGGAACTTCACCCAGCCTCAGAACGGGAAAACGCAGTTCGTCACCACGCCCGTGGACCCCAGGTTGGCTGATCGCCTTCGCGGCAAGGGCATCGAGTTCACAGGTGCCATCGAGAACACGTGGCTGAGCACGCTCCTCTCCTGGATCGTGCCGGTTCTCGTCTTCTTTGCGCTGTGGATGTTCGTCGTCCGCCGGCTTATCGAGAAGCACGGCTTCGGCGGCGGCCTCATGTCGATCGGCAAGAGCAAGGCCAAGATCTATGTCGAAACCGACACCAAGGTGACCTTCAACGACGTGGCCGGGGTCGACGAGGCCAAGCAGGAGCTGCAGGAGGTCGTAGAGTTCCTTAAGAATCCCAAGGAGTATAGCCGGCTCGGCGCCCGTGTCCCGAAAGGCATTCTCCTGGTGGGCCCGCCGGGCACCGGCAAGACACTGCTCGCGCGGGCTGTGGCCGGCGAGGCGGGAGTTCCCTTCTTCTCGATTTCGGGCTCGGAGTTCGTCGAGATGTTCGTCGGCGTTGGCGCCGCGCGTGTCCGTGACCTCTTCGAGCAGGCTCGCGCGAAGGCGCCAGCGATCATCTTCATCGATGAGCTAGACGCATTGGGCCGCGCCCGTGGAGCCGTTGGCCCGGTCAGTGGCAATGATGAGCGCGAACAGACGCTGAACCAGCTCCTGACCGAGCTCGATGGTTTCGATCCCACCACGGGGCTTGTGCTACTTGCGGCGACAAACCGGCCGGAGATTCTTGATCCCGCTCTACTGCGCGCCGGCCGCTTCGATCGCCAGATCCTCGTTGATCGCCCCGACAAGACGGGCCGGATTGCCATCCTGAACGTTCACCTGAAAAAGATTCGGACAGCGCCTGATGTCGACCCCGAAAAGATTGCGGCGCTCACCACAGGCTTCAGTGGCGCCGACCTTGCCACGTTGGTCAACGAGGCGGCGCTGATAGCCACACGCCGCAAAGCTGAGGCGGTCAGCATGGATGATTTCACACGCGCCATCGAGCGCATCGTTGCCGGGCTCGAGAAGACCAACCGGCTGATGAACCCAAAAGAGCGGGAGATCGTCGCCTATCACGAGATGGGCCATGCGCTCGTCTCAATGGCCCTCCCCGGCGTCGACGAGGTGCACAAGGTCTCGATCATCCCGCGCGGAGTCGGTGCGCTCGGCTACACCATTCAGCGCCCGACCGAGGATCGCTACCTCATGACGCGCGAGGAGCTGGAGGACAAGATCGCTGTCCTCCTGGGTGGACGGGCCGCGGAGTGGCTTGTCTTTGGCCATCTCTCGACGGGCGCCGCGGATGACCTTGCCAAGGCCACGGATATCGCTCGCTCCATGGTGGTGCGATACGGCATGGACGAGGAGCTCGGCTTCGTCAGCTATGACGACCGTCGACCCAGCTTCCTGAACGAGGTCAGCTACCCCAATGTCGAGCGCCGGTACAGCGAGGCAACAGCAGAGAAGATCGATGCTGCGGTGAAGCGGGTTGTCGACAGGGTCTTCGACCGGACCATGTCGATTCTCGAGCGAAACCGCGAGATTCTTGAGCGCGGCGCTCGCGAGTTGCTCGCCAGAGAAACCCTTACCGAGACGGATTTGAAGGTGCTCGCTCGCGACCTCATCAAGGCCCGGCCCGACGGTCAGGCGCCCGATGCGCAATCCGGCGCGACGCTGGTGGAGGCTGCCGGTGAATGAGGATCTTTATCAGGTCCTCGGCGTCTCGCGCGATGCTACGCAGGAGGAGATCAGGAAAGCGTATCGCAAGCGGGCGAAGGAGCTGCATCCTGATCTGCATCCCGGCGACAAGGACGCAGAGCGGCAATTCCAGGAGCTATCGGCAGCCTATGCGATCCTCGGCGACCCCGAGAAGCGGGCGCGGTATGATCGCGGCGAGATCGATGCGACCGGGGCGGAACGCCCACAGTACCGCTTCTACCGCCAGTACGCAGATGCGGATCAAGCCGGCCGGTACACGTCTACGGCCGGCTTCGGAGACTTCGAGGACATTTCGGACCTTTTCTCGGAGCTGTTCGGGCGGCGTAGCGCGGCGGGTGGAAGGGCAGGGATCAGAATCCGCGGACAGGATCGCCGCTACCAACTGGAAATCGACTTTCTGGACGCCGTCAACGGCGCCCAGCGTCGTCTGACGCTCCCTGACGGCGCCACTCTCGACGTCACCATTCCTGCCGGTGTCGAGGATGGCACCGTTTTGCGGCTGAAGGGTAAGGGCTCGCCTGGCTTCAACGGCGGTCCGCCTGGCGACGCCCTGATCGAAATTTCTGTTCGGCCGCATCCGGTATTCCGCCGCAAGGGCAACGACATCGAAATCGATTTGCCCCTGACCCTTTATGAAGCCGTGCTCGGCGCCAAGGTCGAGGTGCCGACGATCTCGGGCCGCGTTTCGCTGACCGTTCCGAAGGGCTCCACAACGGGCAAGGTGCTGCGCCTCAGAGGTAAGGGCGTGAAGCCCGCGCGGGGATCTGCGGGCGATCAGCACGTCATGATCAAGGTTGCTTTACCTGAGACGATCGACCCTGAGCTCGAGGCGTTCATGAAGCAGTGGGGCGAAAAGCACCCCTACGATCCGCGGAAAGAATTGCGGAGGGCATCGTCGTGAAGCTGACGGAAGAACAGGTCGTGGAGGCGGTGGGTACGATCAGCCTCAAACAGCTGCGGGTGTGGGTCAGCCGCGGCTGGATCGTTCCGGCGCAGGGCGAGGACGGGCCCGTTTTCGATGAGATGGACGTCGCACGCACCCGGCTTCTTTGCCAACTTCGTCAGGATATGAACGTGAATGAGGACGCCGTGCCCGTCGTCCTTTCCTTGTTGGATCAGATTTATGGCTTACGCCGCGAAATGCGGGCCATGATGGAGGCGATCTGCGAGCAACCTGAGCACGTTCAACTACGCATCCGCGACGTTTACCTCGCGCGAACGGAGCGCAAGTTTGGCACCGAGTGACTTCTTACGTCGTGCTCTTATCGGCCGAGATCCCGAAGTTGACAGTACCAGCACGGATTAGTGTGCGGCCTCCCAATTATCCGCCGCCTTCGCATCGACCTTCAGCGGCACGGAGAGTGCGACGGCCGGCTCCGGGCTCTTTTCCATGACGTGCTTTACGGTTTCGATCAGCTTCGGAACCTCCGATTCCCGGGCCTCGAACACCAGCTCGTCGTGAACCTGCAGCAGCATGCGCGCCGAGGTTAGTCCGGCCTTCTCCAAGGCTTCAGGCATGCGGATCATCGCGCGCCGAATGATATCGGCCGCGGAGCCCTGGATCGGCGCGTTGATGGCCGCGCGCTCCAGGAAGCCGCGCATCGACGGATTACGCGTATTGATCTCCGGGTAGTGCACACGACGCCCGAAGATGGTCTCTACGTAGCCGTTCTCGTGCGCGAAGGCCTTCGTGCGCTCCATATAATCGCGAATGCCGGGGAAGCGGGCGAAGTACGTCTTGATGTAGCTGCCTGCCTCCTCGCGCGAAATGCCGAGCTGGTTCGCGAGCCCGAAGGCCGAGATGCCGTAAATGATACCGAAATTGATGGCCTTCGCCCGGCGCCGAACTTCCGCAGGCATATCCTTAATCGGTACGCCAAACATCTCGGAGGCCGTCATGGCGTGAATGTCGAGCCCGTCCGCAAAGGCCTGCTTGAGCGCGGGAATGTCCGCGATGTGCGCCAGCACGCGCAACTCGATCTGGCTGTAGTCGGCCGAAACCAGCAGCATGCCCGGCTCAGCGACGAAGGCCGTACGGATGGCGCGCCCTTCCTTCGTGCGAACGGGGATGTTCTGGAGGTTGGGGTCGCTCGAGGCGAGCCGTCCCGTCGTCGTTGCAGCCAGCGAGTAACAGGTATGGATGCGTCCCGTCTCCGGATGGATGTACGTTGGCAGCGCATCCGTGTAGGTGGACTTGAGCTTAGCCAGCTGGCGCCATTCCAGCATGGTGTTGACGAGCTTGCGGGCCTGTTCGGGCAGCTCCTCGTTCTGCGCGAGGTCATCGAGCAGGTTGGCGCGCGTCTCCCATTGGCCGGACTTGGTGCGCTTGCCACCCGGCAGCTTCAACCGCTCGAACAACAGCTCGCCGAGTTGGCGCGGTGAGCCTAGGTTGAACTTGTGGCCGGCGAGCTCGTAGACCTCCTCCTCGAGTCGCGCGATGGTCTGGGAGAAGTTGCCACTCAGCCGCGAGAGCACGTTGCGGTCAACCCGAATGCCCGCGCGCTCCATGCTTGCGATCACCGGCACTAGCGGCCGTTCGAGCGTTTCGTAGACGGTGGTCATCCGCTCCGCAACGAGGCGCGGCTTGAAGCGAATCCAGAGCCGCAGCGTCACGTCCGCATCCTCGCCCGCGTACTCCGTCGCCTTGTCGATCGGCACGTTGGCGAAGGTCTTGCCGTTCCGCTTCGGCCCCGGCGCGTGCTCTATCACTTTGTTGAACGTGAGCGTCGAGTGCTTCAGATGGCGCGCCGCCAGCTCGTCGAGCCCATGATTGTTGCGTCCGCCATCGAGGGCGTACGACATCAGCAGGGTATCGTCGAACGCCTTGATCTCGATGCCATACCGGCTGAGCAGCAGCCAGTCGTACTTGATGTTGTGGCCGATCTTGAGAATCGACGGGTCCTCGAGCACCGGCTTCATGGCCGCCAGTGCATCCTTCAGCGGAAGCTGCTCAGGGTCGCTTCCGTCGCCGAAATCGAAGCTATCGCCAGCGGGTCTATGGGCCAGCGGCACGTAGCAGGCCTGTCCCGGCGCGATTGCCATCGCGAAACCGACCAGCTCCGCCTGCATCGGGTCGCGGGATGTGGTTTCCGTGTCGATGCTAAAGCGGCCCACGTTACGCGCTTCCGCGATCCACTGCTGCAGCCGTTCCAGCGTCGTTACCGTCTCGTATTTCGAGCGGTCGATGGCGGGTGTAACTGAGGCTTCCTCGGCGAACGCGACGACGGCTGCGGGCGTGCCGGCACCAGCGGCTACCGTTCCGGCTTCCACCTTCTTACCGGGAGCGGGTGCGGGCGACGCTGCCCTTTCGGCGGGCCGCCGGGTCGCCGCGGACCTCTCCGGCATCGGCGGCAGCTCCACCCCGAGTTTTTCAGCGATGCGCCGCGTCAGCGTGTTGAACTCCATCTCGCGGAGGAAGCTGAGCAGGGCATCAGCGTCAGGGTCCTGCACCCCAAGCCGCTCGATGGGGACCTCGACCGGAACATCGCACTTCAAGCGGACCAGCTCCCGCGAGATCCGTGCTTGCTCCGCAAACTCGATCAGCCGCTCGCGCCGCTTCGGCTGCTTGATCTCACCCGCGCGCTCGAGCAGCGTGTCGAGGTCGCCGTACTCTCGGATCAGCTCGGCAGCCGTTTTCACGCCAATGCCAGGCACGCCAGGCACGTTGTCGGTCGCGTCGCCCGAGAGCGCCTGCACGTCTACCACCAGCTCCGGTTCGACGCCGAACCGCTCCAGCACCTCCTCGCGGCCGATGCGCTTGTTCTTCATCGTATCCAGCATCACGATGCCGGGCTGGATGAGCTGCATCAAGTCCTTGTCCGAGGACACGATCGTAACGTCGCCACCTTTTCGGATAGCGTCGCATGCGTACGTGGCGATCAGGTCGTCGGCTTCGTAGCCGTCCTGCTCGATGCAGGCGACGTTGAAGGCTTTGACTGCGCGGCGGATCAGCCCGAACTGCGGGACGAGCTCCTCGGGTGGGGGCGGCCGGTTCGTTTTGTAGGCTTCGTAGATGGCCGTGCGGAACGTGTCGCGCGCCGTATCGAACACGACGGCGATATGTGTCGGCCGATCCGAGAGCTTGCTGTCGCCAAGCAGCTTCCAAAGCATGTTGCAGAAGCCGTAGACGGCACCGACGGGCAGACCGTCGGACGGGCGCGTCAGCGGCGGCAACGCGTGGAAAGCGCGGAATATGTAGCCGGATCCGTCGATCAGGTAGACATGGCTACCTTTGACGATGGGCACCGGCTCTCCCTCGGGAACGGTGCACTCGGCGATCCGGCGAGCGGACTCTAAAGCGGGTTCTAGTGTCATGGCGGGCACTATACGCGGTCCGGTTTGTCGGGTCAGCAGCCTGGCGCGGAACCGTCGTCGCGGGCGGCAGTTTGGCGGGAAATGCGGAACATTTTCCGGTGGATTGTGCTAGCTCAACTGCCCCTCGAGGACGTGAGCCTGGTCTAGGCCTGATGTGCAGGGAGTCGTGGAGGAGAGTTCAGCCTCTGGCTCGGCTATTGGCTCCGAATTGCCATCGCTATTGATCGACACTATGTGACGCATACGACGACAGTTGACGAGCACAGCGCCTCCGTGCATCGGAAGTGAGAGGCGGTTGCTAGGGCAGAGACCTGTCCCGACCTGCTGTGATCCGGCGATTGCCCGATCAGGCCAGATCCGCTATCGTTCCGGCCTCACGCACCCATAGCTCAGCTGGATAGAGCGCTGCCCTCCGAAGGCAGAGGTCAGAGGTTCAAATCCTCTTGGGTGCGCCAAATTATCCAAAAATTTTAGGATCTTACGGAAGTGGTCGCCCACTGATGCTAGGCGCGCCTGTATCGGGTAAGCAATAGGTAAGCAAGCGGCTTGATTTCGCGATCTCAACGGCGCTTCCTTAGAAGTAGTTCGGCACCCCCGACGATACCGGCCCGTGCCAGGCGCTCGAACAGCCCGGCATCCGTGATTGCCTCCAATCGCTTCTGTGTCTCCGAACCGCTCACGTCCATTTCAGGCCCGACGGACTTGCGCGACCAAGGTCAGCTATCGCGTAGCGACCATTCTCGGCGCGAGGTCAGATCACCTGAACTCCACGGAATGCCTCGGACTGCTCCAGCGCCGCGCTCCGCCGGTCGCCAAGGTCGACCAGCGCATCCAGCAATTGCAGGAGGCCTTGCGCCTGATCGCCGCGCAGCGGGTAGTTGGCATCGGCCAAGCGTTGCACCGCCGCCGCCAGGCGCGCTGGCCGCATGCTTCCGGCCCAGTTGCTCTCGGTCTTCGCCAGTGCGTCTAGCGCCGCATTCGCTTGCGCGGCGAAGGCGTCGATCGGGTATGCCGGTCCCGCGCGCTCGCACAGGATCAGGAAGCACTCCATCACATAGGACGACCAGCCTATGGCTGACACAATCCGGGTGACGATGGGCATCACGAGGGCAACCTGCGACCAGTCGCCATTAGCAAAGCGTGCAGCGCCCGGCGCCTCCTTGTCGATGGGCACGAACAACAGCGCCTTTATCAGCTTCGGCATGTCAAACCCAGAAACCTGACCGGCGCGATAGCGGCCCGGGTCGAACGTGCGGTCCCGGGTAACGCGTTCGACGCAATCCTGCAGCAGATCAAAGGTGTTCGCCGGTATCTCGGGAGCATCGAGCACGTGACGGGTCACCGTTCTATCAGCGAACTCCGCGAGGACGCCTAGGCCCTCCTCGTCCTCTGTGAGGAAAGGCGCCAGGAACTCCTTGCGCACGAAATCCGCCTCGAAGAACGGCGCGGCGCGCGCGAGCAAATCGCCCAGGACATGGTTCCATTCGATCAGCTCGGTGGCCCTGCGCTCTGACCGGTGCCTGCCGCTCCTCCACGACGGCATCAACCGCTCCGAAGTCCAGACCACCAGCTCCTTCAATGCTTTCGTCGCCATCGGCCTGTATAGATCGGACCTGCACCATGACTCGATGGGGAACATCGAAAAGATCCTTGCCGCAAAGATGCCGTCGAACGCGGGGTCCGGCTCGACCCATCCCTCCTCTTCGGCATCAATGCTGCGCCGCCGCGAGCCCCGTACCCACGCGGGCGGCATTGCGGCGAGCGGTGCCGGTTCTGGCTTGGCAAGCCGCTCGACCGCGCGCTCGACGCTCTGCCGTCGTGCCCGCTGATTGGCCGAGTCGTCGCGCTCCCCGTTCGCTCTTATCTTTGGCCGGTGGTGAAACGAGAGTTCCATAGCTAGATGGGCCGCCACCCAGCGGACATGCTCGTCCGGATCTACGAACAGCGCGGTGAATGCAAACTCGCTGACTTCGTCCAGCGGATGAGCCGTCAGCTCAATGAGACGGCGCGCCGAGTCCTTACGCGGCGTCGCCGATCGCCGGTCGTGGGCCAGGGCAGCGACGAGGTGCTTGGACGGATGCCAAGGAATTTTGGCGCCCCTGAACTCACCCTTCGGCTCGCGCATGGCACCGACCCGCTCCATTACCCTCCACGCCCAATCAACATCCTCACCGCTTGAGGGACCCAGCCTGATGACCACTGCCGCCACCGCCGAGACGACTGTCTGGCCCGTGTGCTCCGCCTCCGCCCTTTCCGCGAAAATCTTGTCCCCATCCCGCTCCCTCGCGAACGCAATCGCCTCAGGGATCTGGTCGCCCACCCAAGGACGCTGTACTCCTGCAGGTTACTCCTGGCTTTTTGCAGCCGCTCCTCCTCGTCTTGCGACATCAGGTCCGGTGCTTCATAACCGATCAGCAACCCGCCCCCCTCGACCTGATGGGCACGATAGTTGGCGATGTCGCCGAGACCTGCCCATCTCCGGGCCGATTCAGTCGGCGCCGCCACCGCGTCGGCATTGAACCGCTCCTCCTCGATCGCGAAGGGCAATGCCTCTGGAAATTGCGCGAGTGCCTCCCTCAAGCGCTCGCGCAGGCCGTGGTCCTCGCTCACAGCGTAGCGCATAGCCAGCTCCCGGACGTCCTGCGTGCGGCTCCGGCGCGACTCTAGGAACGCTTTCGCTTTCGCTTTCTCGCCGGTGAGCTCGGCGAGGGAGCCGAACCCCAGCAAGTCGAGATTTCGCATGGGCGCCTGAACGACGCGTGCAATATCGCGCTCCCACAACCGCTGGCACGTCACGATCGGAAATGTTGTTTCGGAGATGTCCCCGGCTTCGATCGCCAATGTGAGCGCAAGCCCTAGCGCCGCGTAGCTTTCGTTGCCTTCCACCACCATGCGGATCACTTCATCCGCAGGCCTGCCGCGCTCGATTTCCTTGAACGCCCAATAGCTCAGCGCCAGGAACGCGCACTCCAGCGCGTTGGGCGCAAACTCCCCCAAGAACCAACCATAGGTACGGTTGTCGCCCCAAAACTCCTGCCGGCCCCAAGGGAACTCCACGATAACAGGAATAGGCGTGCCCAGACGCGACCGGTACATCTCTTGAATCTGTCGCCACCCCTTCGTCGCGTGGTTGGCGAGGTCACGCACTAGGCCAAGCGCAAGCTCGGGCCTCCTCGCGAAAAGACTCCCGAACGGTTCCTGAAGCGCGGAGGCCGGGTAGTAATAGTGCTGATGTTCGTGAATACCAATGTCGTCTTCACGGATGTCACGGTCGCCGATCATCGACGGGCTTACCTGCGCCAATGCGCGCTTCTGCTGCTCCGTCCGATCTTTCTCCGAAATCGCGCGAATCTGCTCGAGACGGTCGAAGTACTCCCGCCGTTCGCGCTCCTCCCGCTCGAGCCGCTCGCGGGGCAGTTCCTCCATCAGCTCCGCCTTGGCGAGTGCCACAACGGCCTCCGGCGCCACCTCCACCATCATCGGCGTAAAGCCCATCAGCTCTCCATAGACCCTCCCCCGCATGTAAGCGTTCTTAGCCGCCCGCTCGAATAGCGCGATCGCGGGCGCGGGATAGAGTCGCGCCGACTGGATAATGGTCATCCGCAACGCCGTTGCGAAATTCGCCAGCGCATCCCCGCCCAGTCCCTTCCAACGTTCCTCGAGCTGGGAAAACGACCTTGGAGGCTCGGCCGGATACTCGATGGCCTCCGCCCGTCTCAGCCACTCCGAGCAAAGCTCGACGATCGCCGCCGAACGCGAGTTTTTCAGGTTGAGGTGCGTGCATGCGTTCTGCCAAACTGCCAGGACCTCATGCACATGAGGAAGCAGACGCGCGGGCAGGCTGCGGGCGAGCGGCAACAGCCAGTCCAGCAGACGCCCCCACGCTTGGAAGTCGGACGGCCAGCCCAACAGGTCCGCCATGCGCACCCGGTCCACACCTTCCCCGACCTCGATCGGCGCCCGTAGCACTATCGGGCTCGGAACTGTATGCTGTGCCTGGAACCACACCAGCAGCTTCTCCAGAAGCGCGTAGTTGTTCTCCACCATCAGCGCTTCGAATTCCTGCTGCCCTTGTCCGAACGCGGAGGTGAAGGGCGGCGCCGTCAGCCACTCCCGCCGCCACTGCGCTCGGAGGTTCTGCTTCTCCAGATCCTGGTAGCCCGCCGACCACCTCCCCGGTGTGGCAAACTTGCACTGCGCCAGCAATCCGACCACACGGCCCAGTAATGGTGGCTCGCCCGCGTCGCTCAGTGCCCGCGTCCAGTCGTCACCGAGCTCGATCAGGTACCGGAAGAACACCCACTCGAAGAAGATATCGTGTGTAAAGGAGTATCGGGCGCCCCCGTCGTGGTCCCGAATTACGCAGTCCGCCTTCAATCCAGCCACCTGCCCGAAGGTCGCATTATTGAGCGACCGCGCCGGAATGTTCTTACCCAGATTCCGCACGCCCTTCTCGGCTAGGTCCAGAAGCGCGCGCTGACGCTCGGGTACCACCTGCTTCGGCGTGTCGTGGCCCGCGCGATCCCACCAGGCGGCGATCAGATCAACCTCCGTTTGCGGGGTTTCCGACCCGTCCGGAAAGCTGTGCGCCAGTACGGCCGCAAAAAAGGGCCGCCGTGCTATTTCCTGAACGCCCTTCGGCCCGAACAGCACCCTCCGCTGGTTCGGGTGTCTTGTCGCGAGCGCCTCAGCTTCGTCATCGGAAAATGCCTCAACCGACACATCCTCGACGCCGGTGCTCCGGTAAAAGCTGGCCGGGAACCATGCGCGATACGCCTCAAGTCCCTGGTCGCGGGAACTTGCCAGCACCTTCCAATGGGCCAGATGCTCGTTTTCCTCAATGGCCCTTAGCAGATCGACTACGATCGCCTTTTGGTCGGGCCTGATACGGTCGATGCCGTCGATAAAGAGCACGGCCGTTCCAGTGCTGCCAATCTCTGCCAGGAGATCCGCGGCACGCCGGTGGCGCAGCCCCAACGCCGCGGCGAAGGTTGCCCACGAGTTTCCTGCAAGGCGATCGGACTTCAGGAGCAGGATCGGCCCGTTCGCGGCCGCAACGATCGCAATGCGCCGAAGCATTGCCGATTTGCCGCATCCCGGAAGGCCGCTCAGGTTCACAAGCCGCCGCTGATCCAGTCCTTTCTGGATGCTCTGCTCCAACGCCGGCCGTTCGACGCGAAACCCGGCTACCTCCTCCGATATGTCGTCCAACCCTGCAAGCGAGTACGATCGGAGGATCTCCACGTCATCCCGGTAGTTGGGCGCGACTTTCAGGCGAACTGCGCCGCGAAGAGCCGTCAGCAACGCCTCCCGCGTCCACTTGCGCGCGGTTCCCGCACCATCGCGTACCAGCCGGCACAGCCGGTCAAAAAGCAGAAGGTCCTGACCATCCTCGTTTCCGTCGACAAGCTCCTGCAGCCGATTGACTACCTCCGTCCGCAACAGTCTCCCCCTTCAGTCAGCCCGTCGAGATGAAGGACCACGAAGTGGGCGTAGAAACTCCACTCCTCTTCCGGGGACTTGCATCCAATCAGCGGTGCCAGTTGCTCGCGCAGCGTCCGTTCCGGCGTTGCCGCCGATCCGCCTGCAGCAAAGCGCCGCTCGAAATCCTCGACCGAGGGGCTGCTGCGTGCCCATTCGATTAGGCGCTGCAGCGAACGTAAGCGCCCCTGGGCAAGGTACTCCGCCACGAAGCCATACGCGTCGCCGGGCTTGAAGCCGTTGGATGCCCGCGTCGCCACCGCGCGCTTCACAACATCTCCGAAGTTCTTGTTGCTCCCGCTGCCGCCGATCTGGATGTTCCGTTTAGCCTGTAGGCCGAGCGTGCATAGGGATCCGCCATCGTCAAACTCGACGACGATATCGTCCATGGGATTGCCTTGACTGGCCTGCTCCACTGCGACTGATCTCACAATCCCGCCGAGCCCGGCCGCTCGCTCCT
>Ga0310828_1000311_pt1 | contig 59954 bp, 62 predicted proteins | sample WT_ome_3_FD_202242 | JGI IMG/M metagenome (GOLD analysis project Ga0310828, IMG submission 202242) | Sorghum-adapted microbial communities enriched on wild type (WT) sorghum from Joint BioEnergy Institute, Emeryville, California, United... ... | reverse complement strand
TCATAGAATTAGAAGAGGATCAATATACTGAAGATTTTGAGGTATGCAATAGTATACGGTTAAACATCGAATTATTTACATCATTAGGAGAAGATGAAAAACATAAAGCTATTGAATTCAGTTATCCCGACCCGAACGAACAAGAACCGCAGGAGCCGGTGTACCAGAAGCCGCTTTCTGAGAGGATAGTGGAGTTGGAAAATGAGAATTTAGAATTGAAGTTGGCTCTCGCAGAAGCAGTAGAAGCGAACGAGCAGGACAAGACAGAAATACAGTTAGCAATTGCTGAATTGGCAGAGTTGGTAGTAGGAGGTGGTCAAGTTGGCTAAGATTTATTATGATCTCATTAAAAAGGGGCTAAGAACAATAGACGATGTTCCTCTCCGATGGAGAGATGAAGTTCAAGCCTTACTTGATGCTGACGCACAATAAAAAATGGAAACACTGAGAAACGCCTAAGAGCGTTATTTTTTATGCCCAAAACCCCGTGCCTAGCGGGGTTTTTATATTGCCTAACGGAAGGGTGAGAGGATGGACAATGAAGTAATTCGCACGCTTACGGAGATCCGGGAGAGGGTGGTACGTGTTGAGACGAAAATCGACTCCATGACCGATGTAAAAGCAACGGCGGAAGCAGCAGAAAAGATCGCAAATGAGGCTCTACAAAGCACCAAGTCTGCACATCACCGGATCGATAAAATTGACAAGATCATATTCTGGCTCGGCACTACGGTGATAGGCGCTGTCATCACTGGGATTATCGCATTTTGGGTGAAGGGGGTGTAAGAATGAAATATACCGTAGACCACATTCCATGCACCACTCCTTATCAGCGTCGTCCTGGCATCCCCATGACTCCAACCACGATCACGATCCACAACACGGGGAATCCAACATCTACCGCGCGAAATGAGCGGAATTGGCTGACCAACCCGTCCAATGACCGCCAGGCATCTTTTCATATTGTTGTCGATGAAAAAGAGGCCATTGAATGCCTTCCTTTGAATGAAGTTGCCTGGCATGCGGGGGATGGAAGGAAAGCAGGTGGAGGGAATATGGCGAGTATCGGCATCGAGATCTGCGAATCCGGAGATTATGCCAAGACTTTGGAGAATGCCGCAGACTTGGCCGCAAGGTTGCTTCGTGAACGAGGTTGGGGTGTAGATCGGATGCGCAGACATTACGATTGGAGCGGAAAGATATGCCCGCGGCTCATGTATGATGGTGGGAAGTGGACAGGATGGGAGAGGTTCAAGCAGATGGTAGCGAACAGATTGAAGCCGCAAGAGGAGAAAACAAAGGAGGAGGTCGAAGATAAGTTGGTTCTATCGGATTGGATGTGGAATGAGTTGGTGAAGGAGCTGGAACAACTCTTGAAGGATGAAGTTATCACGGACAAGCAATGGGTGGAGAAAGCGAAGAAAAAACAACTCACCGTTTCTGAACTGGCTTGGCTGAATACGATAATTATGAGCAGGAAAGGGGTGAAGTAGGATGGAGCAAGTACTTGTAGTTATGAGTGTATTGGTCCCAATCATCGCCGGTCTAACTCAAGTGGCCAAGCAGTATGTGAGAGAGAAGTTCTATGCGCTGGTTCCCGTGCTTATCGGTCTGCTTCTTGGCCCGGCATATGTGGTTTTCTCTCCTGATCTGACCGTGTGGGAATTGTTGTGGGCCGGAGGTTTGGCGGGGCTTGCAGCCGGTGGTTTTTATTCGGTGCAAAACGTAAGGAATAAATAGATTACCAAAGCATAGAGTAAAAATAAGGAGCCAATTGCATCTCAGTCCCTTTTGTGATCATTTAAGAAAGGGGTGGGAATGCCAATGGGTGTTATAATCTTTGCATTGATCTGCTATATTTGTTACTTACACGGAAGAATTGATGAACTAACGAGATAGGCTTACATCGTGTGTATCAAAGTTTTATTATAAATGGACTATGTTATGCGATTGGCCTCCCTACATAATAGGGAGGCCAAAATTTAAAACTAAAATATATGTAGTTGTTGTTATTGAAACTAAAATAATTACAAAGCTTCAACAAGTATCCCCCGACTTCGGTTGGGGGATTTTTTTTGTGGATAGTGTGTGGATAAATGTTGAAAAAATAATTGCCCCTGAAAAGACAGGGGCACGGTTTATAGTTGAATAGCCTCTCCTTGGATGGTTTGAGGGATCGACTTGTTGATCTCATCGCAGAAGCGATTCATTTTGATCAAGTTTATATTGTTAAGGAAGGTAACAGCAGCGAAATCTCCTTGCGAATCAGTATAGTTTAGGATAAAGAAGTGGTTCAAATTTCCCTTTTTCTTTTTTGTACCGATCCCGGACATACCGCCTATGATAGTTCCTAGTCCCGGTACTAACAGTGTACCAATCAATGCTCTTCCGACTACACTTTTCCCCTTTTCAATCAACTCACGCTCACTTTTCACGACAGCAGCGCGAATCTTCTCAAGTTTGATCTCGAATCTCTGTTGTTTAGCGTCAATAAGGATTTTATCGTCAAAAAGATAGATTTCGCAGAGCGTTTTTGGAGCTATCCCAAGACCATCAATATATGTAACAAGAATTAGGTCCTTAGCTCCAAAATCTGAAGCCTTTTTCTTCAGGGCTTTATTTCCTTTTACTCCCAAGACAATTAGCATAATGGCTCCTATAAACAGGACCAGAAAGACGATGAAGCCGACCATACAATTCCTCCTTACTCTCCACAGACGGAGTATATACTGTTAACATTTCCCTATTATTTTAACAGAAGGAGGGGTTTATTGACTACAAAAAGATTGTCTTTATCTTCCTCTTGCATACGGAACAATCGTTCTCATATAATAAGAACAAACGTTCTGTAAGAGAGGGAATAAGATGAAGGAAACAAAGATTACACCCGGTAGCAACAAACTTTGGGAGGGATCCCGAATGATTTTGCCAGAGCATCGAGAGTCAATACTCAAACAACAGGAGGAAATGAAAAAGAGGAAACGCCCCATTCTTGACGAACAAAGAATAGAGGAATTGAGTTACGTAATCCGTGAAGCGGTTAGTGAAGATCATGAGGTTAAGATCCGAATCTTTGGAGAATACGAGGATGCTGCAATCTATGGTAGAATCACTAAGATTGAGCGCAACAGAATTCAGGTATCCAGTAATTGGACCAAAGACTGGATCAACATAGAGGATATAGTTTCTATATCTGTAATAGTAGGAGGACAAAATGATGGTTGAATTCCTAAATAGCAAAGCCAATCAAGTACAGATCCATGGTTGGCGGGTTCAGATGATAATTAGCGAGAAGTTCATATCGGTAATAAAAGAAGCCTAGTCATTCGACCAGGCTTTTATGGACTTAAATTAAACTGTTCATTTCTGGTTAATCATCTTAATAAACTCCTGTACATCCCTTGTCTGCAAAATTTTAAAAGGCTTAGAACTAAATAGATATTGAGTTTCTCCAACGATCCACACATTGGGGAAGAACTTTTTTTCGCGAGGCTGCCAAGCCTCCGTTTTCCATTCTTCCGAATAATAATACGCTTCGTATCGTGCCAACTTTTCGCGCATCATCCTCTCGGAATATACTGAGCGTTGAATCTCGATAAAGAAAGGCGCTGCTTTCCAAATCATAAAAGCATCCGGTTCCATATACTCGCGTCCATATTTCGGCTCTACCTTGAATTGTCTTGGTATTTCGTACTTGATTAGCTGCCGATAAAAGTTCACTATGGCAAGAAAGTGAGAAACTTTCTGACTGTCCTTTCTCAAGGTCGAAGATGCAGGGAAGTAAAGATAAGGTCTCTTCTCCATATTTACTTCAATGTATCTATCTCGTCTTAATCTTTTTAAAACCGTGTTGGTCGAGTTGATTTTTGATTTCAAACCAGCAAAATGAATATCCGCAATATCATCTCTTGTCATACAACGAAAGCGTTGCAGATCTTCAATAATAGCCCGGTCACGCATCCTCATAGTCTAACACCCCTAGCAGAAAGTTGTTATTATACGAGTTATCGTCGTCATATAGTTCCCCGACGGTGTTCTCAACATTAACTACTCTATACGGTTCCAGCAATTTCTTCGCTTCCGTTAACGTTAGATATGGCGCTTGGATTAACCGTAGTTTTTCGTGCTTCAAATAATGACGACCTTTCTCCGTCAGTTTGATCTCCGCTGCTTCGCCACTCCCGATTGTGATCCGCGAATTGATTTCGTCGGCATGACGGAAAGCCATGCGTACAGTTAGGTTATTTTTTAACCTTCCGTCGAGAACTTCGCGATCCGGTCGTTGCATCGATAATATGAGAAATACGCCTAACGCTCGGCCAATCGCGCCGATTTCATCGATAATACTCATTGCGTCCTTTTCGTCTTTCAATAACGCAAACTCATCGATACATAAAACAATGTAAGGTAACTTCTCGTCTAAGTCGTCGATATGTGCCACCTCCGCGCTATCTAGTAACGTTCCCCTTCGATTCATTTCCGCTTTTATTTTCCGCAGAATGACCATGAGTTCTCCATGTTCAACCGCGTACCCCTTCACGTGTTCGATTCGCTTGAACAAATGAAACTCCGAACGCTTTAAATCCGCGAGGTATAACGTTAACTCGTCGGTTGGCTTCGTCTTTATCAACGTCGTTAAGATCGACCGTAGTTGGACGGATTTACCAGAACCTGTTTCGCCCGCGATAAGCAAATGTGGATACGCGACCATATCGTATGCGACGTACCCGTTTCGGTCGCGCCCGCTAACCACCGGTAAGGCCATATCGGATATAATCGGCTCAATCTCCGCGTATTCATACGTGAATCTGTCGGGGAGTGGACGATGATTAACCATGACCGTGAATCGTTTACCTTCGCGGTTGATCTCGATATTCTCTCCGAATTGCTGCGCGAAAAGCCATTCGGCTTTCGTTATCTTATCGGGGTTTAAACCGAGCGGGATCGTAAATACAAGTTCGGTTCGATCTGCGCGAATACGGACGGATTGAATAGCAGGGAAAATCCGCTGCGTTTTAATTGAGCCGAGATGGATCTCGCCAAGTTCGAAGCATTGTCTGAGTTTTGTCCGTAATTGAGTTGAAGGCATTGATTGGTATGATATGTACGCCGCCGATCCAACCAGAGATGCTGCAAAAGCCCATTTTAGGACTATCGATGCTTTGTATAGAAAACTTTCAAAAAGCACATGAACCACCCCCTCGCTTCGCTCTCTTCGTTTCACTTCGCTCGCTCCGCTCTAAACATTTCTCCAAAATGCTAATGTGTCGTGACTGATTGAGCGAAAACCAAATTAGCACAACCTTGGTAGAAACCACGGTAATTACTTTGGTAGAAGATATGCTGAAAGGATTGTCCGACTTTCCGATATTTCTGAAAGAGCAAGTATAAATTTTAATAGAGTTGTCCATGCTGATTCTAAATTGTAATGCATGGAGGAGAAAGTGTGTTTAAAGAGAGAACTAAGTATGGGGAATTTGTTGATAAACATTTAGGGTATGGAGGACAAGAGCGGATCAAGGAGATTACTGGGTTAAACAGAGATACTGTTTCTAGAGCTTGTAATGATAAAAGTTATCGACCAAAGAAAAGTGTACAAAATTTGTTAGTCTCTGCAGCAAAAGAATTAACTAAAATAGAAGTCGAAATCAAAAATTTTTGGTAAATAATATTTGACAAACATAACAAACTTAAGTATTATGTATTTAATTAAATATTGTCAGCCGAACGGAAAACCCGAAGGCACATTTCGCTAGTATATCCTAGTCGAAGTGTGCCTTTTTTATTTCAATTGCTTTTGAAAGGGGTGATTTATTTTAAATTATGTGAAAAAATAAGAACACATGTTTGTATTTTTGTGATATAATCATCTTACACACTTCTGCGGAAAAATATTACATAGGATGGTGACCTACTATCGAAAAGAAACCTGTTGATTTAGCGGTTATAGCACAAAAAATAGGCATTGATCCAAATGAACTACGTATCCATTTAGGGAGAGTTATCGAGAATTCTTCTGTTGTTTCCGAAAGCGCAAAAAGGCAATCGCGCTCTTTAAATCCTCCTCAGACAACTCTTCGCCGTCGAGTGTGATGTAGAATCTATCCAAAATTTCTTTATCGGACAGTTCAAGGCTCTTAATAAATTCCTCCTCATTGACACTTGAGGAGGTGCTTTCAGCATAATTAATTCCATTTTTACGACAAAAATCCCTTAATTCATCCCAAAAGTCCTCTAGACTTTTGTTTGAAATAATAAAATTATCATCGAGATTTTGTATTCCTCGCTTTATTGTAGTATAGTTATAAAATTTATTGAATTCATCAATTGCTTCATTTTCAATGGATTCGGTCAAATCGTCAGGATCAATTTCTAAGTAGTCGTATTTGTACCATTCATCAAACTTTGATCTACTGGAAAATGAAGAGCGTTCAAAAACAACGCTATCTTCAGCATATCCTCCAAAAATCTCGAAAATTTCTCTGTGGTATATAGCTGGGAATTTCCCTTCATCATCAACAATTTTCTTTATCGTTTCAATTATTTTATGTTCAAGCGCTTCCTTTTTTGAATTAACCTCAAGTAAGAATTTTGTAACTTCATCATCTTTATTCCAATATCCGGCCTTTATCATTAAATCGGAGTAAGAAACATCTAAAGCTCTGGATAATTTTCGCAAAGTCTCGGGGGAAGGTTTTAAAGGTTTATTCGTTCCTCTCCTGACTCCATTCTCTATATCTGCAATATAAGTATGACTCAACCCAGTACGTTCTGCGATTTCCCTTAAAGATCTCTTGCCTCTAAGATGCCTTAGATAATTACCTAAGTCATTCATTGCTTTTCCTCCTACAAAATGTAAACTATACACAACAAATATTGTAAAACAAATCGTACAAAAAGTAAATTGTAACATAGAAAAAGTTTGTTGCACAGACTTTACTTTGTATAAGTTCGAATGTAAACTATGTACAACGAAAAGTGAGGTGATGATAAAAAATGAAAAACATTGTTAAATATTTGCGAAGAAGTCAAGAATTCGATATGACCCAAGATGAACTAGCCGAACGTGCTGGCATTTCAAGAGCCACGATCTCGGCAATTGAAAACGGCGCTAATCCGTCTATTGAAACTGCCCTTCGCATCGCGAGAGTGTTCGGTAAGGATGTTCGCGAAATTTTTTTTGAAGATCATGTTGAACAAAGTTTACAGTCTAATGTACCCCAAAATAACGAATTTCATACCGAAAGGAGCGTGAACGAGTGAACAATCTCTCTCAAATCTTCACTTACCATGGCCGGGAAGTTCGGACCATCATCAAAGACGGCGAGCCGTGGTTCGTGTTGAAGGACGTGTGTAGTGTTCTTGATCTAGGACAGGTTGCCGGAGTAAAGCGACGTTTGCCGGAGGACGTGATTTCAAATCACCCCCTTGATACGCCAGGTGGGACACAGCAAATGACCATCATCAACGAAGACGGCCTTTATGATGTCATCCTCGAAAGCCGCAAACCGGAAGCAAAGGAATTTCGGAAGTGGGTCACAAGCGAAGTCCTTCCCAGCATCCGCAAAACAGGCTCGTACAGCCTCGGCGATCCGCAACGCCTGATCGCCCTTGCTCTTGTCGAAGCTCAAAAGTTACTCGAGGCCAAAGACCAGCAGATCGCTTTGCTGAAACCGAAGGCCGAGTTCTTCGACCAGGTGGCCGACAGCAAAGATGCAATCGACATCGGAACCGCCTCAAAAGTGCTGAAAATTCCGGGATTCGGTCGGAACAACCTATTCGAGTTTCTCCGGAATGAAGGCATCCTGATGCAGAACAATCAGCCGTATCAGCGCTTCGTTGACGCCGGATATTTCCGGGTGATCGAGCAGAAATGGACCAAACCGGACGGCAGCACGCACATCAACATCAAGACGCTAGTGTACCAAAAGGGCCTCGAATTCATTAGACGGAAACTCAAAGAGCGCGGCATCAAAGGCGCCTGAAAGGAGGTGAAGCGCAATGAATGATACGCGAGGATGGATCCAAATCGCATGCGATGGTGACGTGCAAAACAATATTATCCGAAATATGGTGACTCTTGCGGATGCGATTGAGGCTTATGAAGCTTATGCAACCAATTGCATCTGTGTAGTGGACAAGTCTTGTAAGGAGGTGAAAACATTGGATCTCAAGACACTCGAATACATGGAAGAAAGGGCAAAAAAAGGCCGGGACCTTGTGAATCGAATTGAAGATTTGAAAGAGACGGTTTATAAACTGGAAAACTGCAATATTACCAATATTCAATTTCGGGACACTAGCGGGAACATATGGGCATGGGCAATCCAGTCACGGGCAGTAGAGAAAATGAAAGACGCTGCTATTCAAGTAGCAAAGGAAGAGATAAATCTACTTGAACAAGAGTTGGCGGAGTTATGAAAAAGGGGGAAGAATCATGCAAATCAGTTTCATTTCCTTGAAGCTGAAAAATTTCAAAAGTCACCGCGATCTTGAGGTTTCGTTTGGCGACGTGACCAAGATCAGCGGTGACAACGCAAAAGGAAAAACTTCTATTTTTGAATCTATCTCATGGGTATTGTACAACAGCGACACACTTGGTAGCAAGCTAGATCCAACACCAATTGGCTATGAATACAACGAAGTGAAAGTAGAGCTACTTCTATCTGTCGATGGGAAGAAAATCCTTCTAGGACGAGGGATTGAAAAGGGGAAGAATACATTCTACATCAATGAAGTACCTTCAAAGGCAACCGAATTCGACGAGTTGGTGAAGTCACTCTTTGACAAAGACCTATTCCTATCGCTATTCAATCCATCCTATTTCTTTACCCTTCATTGGGAAAAGCAAAGGTCAATGCTTTTGCAATACGTTACACCGCCTGCAAACAAAGAGGTTCTTAAGCATCTTCCTAATTTACAAGCGGACAAGCTTGCCGAGTTGGTGAAGAAACACTCCATTGATGATCTTGAAAAGATTCACCGTGATCGAAAAAACAGACTCGAAAAGGAGCATATCGCTGCACAAAGCCGGACTAAGACTTTGCAGGAGCAGTTAGATCGTCTGCCACAAATTGACGTCGACATCGAGAAAGCCAGAACAGAGAGCTCCACACTGCTCCAACAGATTAAGGATATCGAAAAGGCAACGGATAACGCCGATGCGAACAACAGCAAGATCTTAGATCTGCAGTCCAAAATTCGGTCACTCCGCGAACAGCGCGACCGGATGAAACAGCAGTTTCAGACATTGCAGAACGAGCCGATTGCCGACACATGCCGCGTTTGCAAGCAACCGTTGCAAGGAGATGCGGTTGAAGCGGCTAAGGCGGACAAGCAGCGCCGAATCGCAGAATTCAAGGCGGAGTATGACGATGTAGTTGCGAAGCGAAAAGAACTCGAAGCCGAGCTTGCCATCCTGGAATACATCGATGTGTCTGAACAGATACAGAAAATGCGGGAACTTGAGAAAAAACGCGATGCTTTAGAAGATTTGCTTTACGCCCATAAAAATCGAGAGCTATTTCAAAAAGACGTTGAGCAAGCCAAACAAGATGAAGCGGCCACGCTGGAAAACCTTCGGGAGTCCATCTTCATCATAGACTCGGTAAAGGAATTTCGCGCAAAAGAAGCTGAGTTGCAGGCTCAAAAAGTACAGGATCTGTTCACAACCCTCTCCATTCGGTTGTTTGAGCAACAGAAGAACGGTGAACTTAAAAATACATTCGAAATCGAGATGAACGGTAAACCATATCGCAAACTCTCACTCTCGGAGAGTATCCGCGCTGGGTTGGAGCTTCGTGACGTGTTAAGTCAGCAGAGTGGAATTGTAACACCCGTTTTCATTGACAACGCAGAGTCTATTACTAGATTTAAGCAGCCAATAGGACAGTTGATAGTTTCGAGAGTTGTAGCAGGACAGGAATTGAAAATCGAAACGGAGGCGGTTAATCATTGATCCCGCAGGACCACGACGCCAAAGTTAATGGAATCAAGCAGCCGCGTTTTAAGAATGGTCAATTCGTTAAGCGGATCAAGCAGGACGACATCGTTCAAATCTGCGGAGAACCATTACTTAGCGAAAAATGAGCCAAGTCCAACAAAACTCCGTAGGCTTAACCTTCACCAAAAACCTCGGTATCTATGAATCAATCAAAGTAATAACAGCAAAAGGAGGATTCTGAGCATGACCCAAACAACCGCTATTCAGCTTCGCGAATATTCGACTGAAGAACTGCAAGTCATTCAGCAGACGATCGCTAAAGGTACTACACCTCAGCAGTTTCAGCTTTTCATGAAAACAGCCCAATACGCCGGCCTAAATCCTTTCCTTAATCACATCTATTGCATCGTTTATGGACAGGGACAAAACGCCACGATGAGCATCCAGATCAGCGTGGAGGGGATCGTCTATCTGGCCAAGCAGCATCCGGACTATCGCGGTTACGACGTGCAGCTTGTTCATGAAAATGATGAGTTCAAAGCACGGAAGATCAAGCATGAGAATGATCACGATTCTTGGGAAATCGTCACGCATGAAGTGGGATTTCCGCGAGGCAAGGTGATCGGGTGCTACGCGATTGCATACCGCGAAGGATTCCGACCGTTCGTTGTGCTGATGGACATTGAGGAAGTGCAGCACAACCTGACCGGACGGAACGCTGGTACGTGGAAGACTTATTTCAACGACATGTTCAAAAAGCACGTTTTAAAACGTGCGATCAAAGGGCAATTCGGCATCGAGATCGCTGAGGATGAAGTGCCGATTTCGGGTGCTGACCATATTCCCGCATATCAATCACCTGAGCGCAAAGACATCACCGCTGAAGCAAACGCTGTAGCGGAAGCCGAACAGGCCCAGAAGGATCAGCAAGCTGCGAAAGACGGAGAGGCTGCAAAAATGGAAGAACTTCGCAAACAGATGAACGCGAAGTTCAAACAGCTAGGCATTTCCGGCAAAGAAGCCAAGGCCGCCTACATTGCGGAGAAGGGCGTTGTAAAAGGCGATACACCGACCATGCAGGAGCTGATCGCACTAATCAAGATCATGGATATGGATATCGCTAAGCGTGCGGAGCAGACAGCAGCGCATGACGACGATGATCTGTTGCTTGGTGGTGAGATTGAGTGAAAGTCGATATCCTTGCATCCGGATCCGGAGGGAACTGCATAGCCCTCCGGTCCGGGCAATCCACGATCTTGATCGATGCCGGTATACCGAAAACCAAGATCGAAAAGCGTCTGTTGGAAGTCGGTATTCGACCGGATGAAATTGCAGCGATCTTCATCACACATGCTCACAAGGACCATATTCAGGGGTTGCCTCTGGCGAACAAGTACCGCATTCCGGTATATGCCAGTGAAGGTGAATGGAAGGATACTCACGGCGTAGATGAAGAGCTTCACAACTCCTTATCACCGGGAGATTTTGTTCGGTTCGATTTCTACGGAAAGGGAAAGCCGGAAATCACGGCGTTCCGGACTCATCACGATGCCTATGATCCACTCGGATATGTCATTGAAGGCGAAAAGAAGGTCAGCATATGCCTCGACACTGGCCACATTGACCGCGACATAATCGACGCCATGCGCGGATCGGACATTTACATCATCGAAGCAAACCACGATCCGGACCTAGTTACGGCGTCGGACTACCCAGACAGCGTGAAGGCCCGCATCCTTTCCGACATCGGGCACCTGAGCAACCAGCAGGCCGCAGACGCGCTCGCTCGCCTTGTGCGGGGCCGGGGAGAGCGAATATATCTGACGCACCTTTCGAAGCAAAACAACCACCCGGACATCGCCCGGGCGACCGTGGAGACAGCTTTGAGGCGGCGGGGGTTTGTTATCGGCAAACATTATTTTCTTGAGGTGGTTTGAATGGACTTTGTAAGGGTGACCCAGGAGGTCATCACCGAAAAAGGGGTCATACACGCCGGAGACGTGTTTTTAGTTGATCATCGCCTTGGAGGATGGAAGATTGTCGGCGGAAGGTTCGACGGTTATTTCCTTCAGGATCTTGAAATAGCGCTTGTCCCTGAATTTTTTCAGATGAAGCAAGAGCTCCTCCAACGCCGCGAAGAAGTGTCGGAGTTGATGCAGCGGGCCGACCAACTCTTGAATGAAAACATCCAGCTTCATCAGGAGCTTGAAGAAGTCCGTTATGCCAAGAAAGTGCAGTTGCCTCGCAACGTGGCAGAGGCGCTTGAGAAAGCAAAAAAGTGGACAAACGGCGATCTCGAACTGATCGCATGGTGTGTCCCGGACCTTAATTGGACGAAAAGCCAGGAATCATATTGGTCGACATTACGCCGTTTCGGGGACGAAAAAAGTTTTTTTGAACTTATCGACGCCCTCCGCTATGGTTACGTAATCGAATCGCCAGGCGACAGAATCCAGCAAAGACTGATTGAAGTCTTCGAAAAGAAGGGCGGATATAGCAAAGGCACAGCAGTGGAGTTGGCTGATCATATCGTGCCCATCATCTTAGAAGAACTCGACAAAATGGAGCGGGAGAAAGCTGCAGAATGAGGGTGAGGTGAGTGCAGGGGTATATAAAGGATTATCGTCAGGAACTAAATAGCGATGTTTGGCTTATGCCACCCCTGTACCACCGGGTGTGGCAGTACCTGAAATATATGGCAAATCACGCTGATAAAACCATCCCATTAGCTGACGGTAGCAAGTTAACCATCAAAAGAGGTCAACATTTAACTTCAATCCGTAACATATGCAAAGGTGTTGGGTGGCAAGAAGGTGCTGCCTGGAAAGAGCCAAGCAAAAAAACGATCGAAAAGATTCTGAAATGGCTTGAACTCAATGAAATGATCAAGATTGATCGCGGCAAAAATGGTCGTCAATACACTCTCGTTACGATTGTGAATTGGGATCTTTATCAATCTCCAGAAGATTCGGATAGCAAAACATCTGATTCAGGACAAGAAACCAAAACAAGAAATAAGAAATCCTACGATCCTGATTCTACTTACTTTAAGATGGCTCGCTATTTAGCGGACAAAATACTTGCCTGGAAACCAGATACAAAGATTCCAAAGGACTTAAATGGTTGGGCAGATGAATTTCGCAAGCTAACCGAAATTGACAAACGTGATAAAGCTCTCATTAAAGCAGTGATTGACTTTGCAACATCTGATAGTTTCTGGCAAGCAAATATACTTTCCGCTAAGAAACTGAGGGAAAAGTTTGACACACTGGATGCAAAACGTCGTTCTAAGACTACTTCCCAAAATGTAACCGAACAGCCAAAACGCAATGAACCTGACCGAGATCCATTCCTTGAAAAATACGAAAGAATGAAACAAAAGGCAAGTGATGCGCATGATCTATAACCAAGAAGCCGAGCAATATTTGTTGGGTTGTTTGTTAATTGAGCCAGATCTCATCAAAGAAATTTCCTTAAGACCAGAACACTTCTATTTAGGTAAGCACCGCACAATATTTCAAGCCATGAAAGAAGCGGAAAAGAATGGTGAGCCTATTGATATTGTTACTGTTTACTCTAACCTTGACAAAACACAACGAGATGAAATCGGTACAGGTTATTTAAGTGATTTATCTCTAAGTGTTCCTACAACAGAAAACTTCAAAGTCTATGAAAAATACATCCTAGATGCATGGAAGGTTAGAAAAGCAAAGCAAATAGCAGTAAATCTAAACACAGGACTTGATATGTCACCTGATCCGCAATTGATTTCAGACGCTATAAGCAAGTTACTCAGGCTTGAAGAGATTGGACATGATTCAGACTACGATATTAAAAAATCACTTGCGCAGCTAATGTTGGATATAGAAAAAAGTCAAGTTGGAATCAAATCAGGGTATTACGATTTAGATGCTTTCACTAATGGTTGGCAAGATGGAGATTTAATCGTAGTAGGGGCTAGACCAAGTGTTGGGAAAACAGCATTTGCGCTTAATATCGCAAGAAATGCAGCTAAAAAAGATGTTGTTGTTTCAATATTTTCTCTTGAAATGCCCGAAAAACAAATTCTCAAACGGATCATTAGTGCAGATGCTTGGATTGATGCAAGCATGATGAGAGATCCAAAAACATTCTTTAAAGATGAACATTGGGAAATATACAGCGATGCCATTGCTCGAATAGAGAAGTGGCCACTCAAAATATATGACAATCCATCAACTACCGTTCAGGATATTCGAGCAAATGTAAGGAGATTGAAACGAATGTATCCAAACAAAAAACATCTCTGCATTATCGATTATCTCACATTGATAAAGAGCGAGGGTAAAGAGAGCCGGACCGTGGAGGTCGGAAACATATCTCGAAATTTAAAAATCATGGCTAGAGAGTTATCTCTTCCAGTGATCACCCTTGCTCAACTGAACCGTAGCGTAGAAACACGTCAAGATAAAAGGCCTTTGCTCAGTGATCTTCGGGACAGTGGCAACATCGAGCAAGATGCTGATGTGATTCTCTTTCTGTATCGTGATGACTACTACAATCCAAAAACTGAAGCAAAAAACATCATGGAAGTCATTATAGCAAAGCAAAGGAATGGTCCTACAGGAAAAGTGATACTTCAATACCTGAAAGAGTACAACATTTTACTGAATCTCAGGTGATATAAATGAGCACGTTTCAACGATCGGTATTACTTCCATCCGGTCACACTGGCATAGATGCTATGAATCTAGCAGTTTGCTTAAAAAGCTTGGCTGGTAGACTTGAGAAATTAGGTAATACCAAAGTGACAGGAATCCGCATCGATCCGAAAGAGAGGAAAATCATAGTCACTTTGGCTGGTGAAGATACGGAAGCGATTCGTAGACAAGCTATCGCAAAGGAATTAGCAGAACTGAATGGTAAAAAAGGTAAGCGATAAGGGAGTGGGGCAGTTGAACAAAATCATTCAAGGCGATTGCTTAGTTGAACTAAAAAAACTCCCTTCTCAAAGCGTTCATACATGTGTCACGTCACCGCCTTATTGGGGACTACGAGATTACGGTGTAGACAGTCAGATCGGATTAGAATCTACACCGGAAGAATACGTTGCAAAATTAGTTGAAGTTTTTAAAGAAGTGAAAAGAGTGCTACGTGATGACGGAACGCTTTGGCTAAACTTAGGTGACTGCTACGCAGGAAGTGGAAAAGGTAAATGGGATAATCCGAGAAACGTAAAAAACACTTATATACCGAAAAGCACAGACTACAAAAACATCGTTGTAACACCAGATGGATTAAAACCTAAAGACCTTGTGGGTATTCCCTGGATGGTAGCATTTGCGCTTAGAGCAGATGGTTGGTATTTACGAGCAGATATTATATGGCATAAACCAAATGCAATGCCAGAGAGCGTAACAGATCGGCCAACTAAAGCGCACGAATACATTTTCTTGTTCAGTAAATCTGAAAAATACTACTACGATCACGAAGCGATTAAAGAACCAGCCATCTATGGAACACAAGATATCAGGGGGAGTGAAGGTGCATACGGTCCACCACAAAAGGCTAGAAGGGAAAGTAAAGTAAAGGGTTCATTTCAAGGTAAATATGGGGCAGCAGCGTTTAGAGCAATAAGAGATACCAGAAACAAACGCTCTGTCTGGACAGTATCAACAAAACCATTTCCTGATGCTCACTTTGCAACTTATCCGCCTGATTTAATAGAGCCTTGTATAATAGCTGGATCGCCAGAGGGTGGAATCGTTTTAGACCCGTTTTTTGGATCCGGAACAACTGGATTAGTAGCTATGGAGAATAACAGAAACTTTATAGGTATCGAACTAAATCCAGCATACATCGAAATCGCAAAAAAGAGATTGTCAAATGTTCAAACCAAGTTAATAGTAACGTAAATGCTCAATTTTATCGAATAAGGGGTGACTAAAATTGAGACGATTCGTAGGAATCGATCCTAGCACAAAAACAGGATTAGTAGTTTTGGACGAGCATGGACAAGTCATACGTGCAAAAGAACTCACTGGCGTAGGTAATCGTGATCCCAAACGTATGGTCACACTGATCGATGAAGTGATTAGCTTTATTACGGCTGATGATGTGATTTGTATCGAAGGATTTGGCTTTGCATCGCAACAGGCAATTCAGCTTGGCGGAATTGGTTGGGGCATCCGGATGGCGCTTTTTAGACGAGGATTTGCTTATACCGATGTAAGTCCAGCTCAGGTAAAGAAGTTTGCAACAGGTAAAGGTAACACCAAGAAAGATGAAATGGTGCTGCCCATTTACAAACGCTGGGGGTTTGAACATAGCAGCGATAACGTAAGAGATGCTTTTGTAATTGCTCAAATTGCATATGCGCTTAGCAATGAAACTCTCAATCTATCAAAACCTCAATTAGAAGTTATAAATGCCATAAAAAATCCTTCTGAAAAGAAAAAGCGAAAGAAGGTGGCTAAATGATTATCCAGATCAATGAACGGTATCGAGTCACCAGTGATCCAAACAACGTTATTATCCAAGAGAAGCGGGTACCTAAAGAACAACAAGAAAACGGCGCTAGCGAGCCGATAGAACAAAAAGAAACGTGGGTCAATGTTTCATACCACCCCACCCTAATAAGTGCGTGTATCAAACTCCTAGACCTTCAGATAAAGCAAAGTGAAGCTACTACTGTTGAATCTCTACTAAATGAATTGAAGAAAATGCAAGGTGAAATTCTCGTGGCGATAGCAAAGAAAAAGAAGGTGAGTTAAATGCAAAGAGTTGCTGGAAACCCAAGGGCCGAAGTTGCATGGTTTGCGGATCAAATGGAGTTGAAGCTTAAGGAAAATGATCATAAAGTCCATTGGAGTGAATGTTCATTAGATTTTTTGATCCATCGTCTTTACCAAGAAGCTGATGAACTATGGAATGCAATAAGAGATCGCAAACCATCGATTGAAATCATTCGAGAATGCGCTGATGTAGCTAACTTTGCGATGATGATTGCTGATAACGTCCGCAAATTAGAGCCAGACCTTTCATTGGAAGACGCGTTGAAAAAAATCTATACCCTAATTCAACAAGCACAGATGGCTGACAATGCTGGAGCGGTTCACATAATGACTGTAGAAATTCGTGAAATTATTGAGAAGGTATTTCCAGAAGTGAAGAAACCAATTGACGTTGATGAAGATGAATTTCCTTTTTGAAGATCGGTAGGTGAAGTAAGTTGGGTGATAGAAGCAAGATCGAATGGACCGACGCAACTTGGAATCCAGTTACAGGATGCACGAAAGTTTCAGAGGGATGCAGAAATTGCTATGCACAAGCATTTGCTGAAAGATTCAGAGGAACACCAGGTCATTATTTCGAGAATGGATTTGATATCACTTTAAGGCCTGAAAAGTTAGATCAACCTATTCGTTGGACAAGACCTCGCAGAATATTCGTCAACAGCATGAGCGACTTGTTTCATGAACAGGTTCCAGATGATTTCATTGATAAAGTATTCGCAGTCATAGCACTCAGTCCGCAACATACCTTTCAGATCTTAACCAAAAGACCAAAACGTATGATGGAATATTTAAACACACCGAATCGAGACGAGATCATTGGCTGGGAAGCACACAAATTGTATGAATCAATAGGCGGTAATTACAAATATGTTAGCTCTTTAGTTACGAGATCCGGAACGATATCAAACGTTTCTCTACAAGAACATCCAAATGCATGGCCCCTCCCGAACGTCTGGCTCGGCGTCAGCGTGGAGAACCAGCGCGCGGCAGACGAGCGGATTCCGCTGCTCTTACAGACGCCGGCGGCGGTTCGCTTCTTGAGTTGCGAGCCGTTGCTGGGGCCGGTATTGCTCACCGGCGTAGGGAAAAAGTGCTACGGATGCGTGGCGGGCGTCCCTCATCGTTGCAGAAACATATTAGTCGATTGGGTAATCGTCGGCGGCGAAAGCGGCCCCGGAGCAAGACCGATGCATCCGGATTGGGTTCGCAGCATTCGGGATCAGTGCGTTGCCGCTGAGGTACCGTTCTTCTTCAAACAGTGGGGAGAGTGGGCGCAGATTCATGAACTGCGCTGCAATGAACCAGGTATAAAAGGAAAACTATGGTATAACTTTGATCCTGACACATCAGTATGCAGAATCGGCAAGAAAGCTGCTGGACGGGAACTGGACGGACGTACCTGGGATGAGATGCCGGGGGTGATTAAGTGATTAAAGAACGTACAGCAGCAATTCTTTTCGGGGGCATCGGCGGATTTTCGGCTGGCCTTAAGCAGTCGATGGTAGAAGCATATGGAAATTTGCACAGATTTCGCATTCTTTGCTCAATCGACTTCGACCCGGTGGCCTGCCGCAATCACGACATCATCTCCGGAGAGCAGACAGCCGTACAAATGGACCTTTTCAACCGTGACCAGTATCGCAAATGGTTCGGCCATGAACCGCCGAAAGACTGGCGAGAGGTAACGCCGTGGGATATATGGAAGGCTTTCGGAGAGCAAGTACCTGACTATATTTTCTTGTCGCCGCCATGCAAAGGGTTCAGTGGTCTGCTTCCATCGAAGTCTGCACAGTCGGAAAAGTATCAAGCATTGAATCTGCTGACATTGCGCGGGTTGGAATTGTGCTTGCAAGCGTGCCTTGAATACGGCGGAGAGCTTCCTATGTTCATACACTTTGAGAACGTGCCTAGAATCACTACCCGGGGCCGGGAGATCTTAGACAAGATCAAGAAGATGCTCAGTAAATACGGATTCGCCTATGATGAGCGTGCCAATCACAATCTCGGAGAGATTGGCGGTCTTGGGCAAAATAGACTGCGATTTCTCATCCTCTCTCGGAACGAGAAACGAGTACCAAACTTCTGCTATCTGCCTCCGAAGAAGAAACTCAAAACTATAGGTGATGTGATCGGTCCACTACCTATGCCTGGCGATACGGAAAAAGGCGGACCGTTGCACAGGCTTCCAAACTTGCAGTGGAAAACGTGGGTAAGGTTGGCACTCATCCCGGCTGGCGGTGATTGGCGGGACTTGAACAAGATTGATTGGCAGAAGTACCGCATTACGCATGAGCCACGGGGAGGAGCGTATGCGGTCGAAGATTGGAATGAAACGTCTCGAACGGTCACAGGAACTTCGGGACCGGGGCGGAGTAACGGAGCTGCAGCAGTATCCGACCCGCGCATCGGGTTAGACGGTAATGGTCACGCAGCAATCTATCGGGTTACGCGGTACGATGAGCCAGCGCCGTGCGTCACTGGAGCGCATCGACCCAATAACGGAGCAATCACTATTTCTGATCCGCGCCTGAATAAGCAGGACGGCAAGCATCCAGGAGTGTATCGAATTGTGCGAGTTGACGAATCAGCGCCATGCGTGACCGGCACACGGTTTGGAAGCGGAGCTATTGCGATCGCTGACCCGAAACTTGGTGAATCATGCACGAAATTCAATCATGCATACAAAGTATCAAAATGGGACGAAGTAGGTGGAACAGTAGCAAGCGGCGGTGGGCCTTCAAACGGCGGTCATGTTATAGCAGATCCAAGGGTTTCAACTGATCTTATGCCGGATAGCTACGGTGTACAAGAATGGGATGAAACCGCTAAGACTGTTCGCGGAAACTCAAGAATCATGCAATCGGCTTCGAGCATCGCTGATCCACGTATTCCGGACAGACCGGGAAGGTATACGGACAAGTACCGAATGCAACCGTTTGACAAACCTGCGGCTACGGTGACGTGTGTAACGGACGTGCAGAGCGGAGCACAACTTGTAGCGGATCCTCGCATAAATTGCTCACCGCGGACCGGGACAATGGGGGTTCAATGCTGGGACGAGCCTGCTAAGACGGTTATCGGTAGCGGCGACATCCACGCAAGTGCTGCTGCGGTTGCTGATCCGCGCATCCCTGAGGATCGAGAAAGCGGCGTTTGGGTGATCATCGCAGAGGATGGCACTTGGCATCGGCCACTGACTACCTACGAACTCGCCATGCTACAAGGGTTTCCGACGCACTTGCCCGATGGAAGGCCCTTTCAATTAGAAGGTTGCTCGGATGCAAAAGCCAGGGAATATATCGGAAACGCGGTGCCACCAGCAGCCGCGGAGGCAATGGGCAATGTGATACTAACCGCAATTGCAAAAGCGGAAGCTGATATACATTTTGAATTGAGTTATGAAGAGATATGGGTGAATCCAGTAGAAGGGGAGTGGGATAGTGAGAATTCAGTGAATGAGGAGTTATGGTTCAGGATAAAAACTGTCAAAATGGACTGAAATTATTCCAAAAATTATTCTAAAGGGGCGAAAAAAATGAAAACCGAATTGAACGTGTTCTTCAAAATGATGCAAAAGGATGATAAAAAAGAAGTTTTGAAGTTTGAGATAAAGGGTAATGAAGATTAAGTTGCAGAAAACGAGCTGTTCGCACTGGCTGGCAGCATTATCGTGTTCGATATCGAAGGGTGCAATGCCGGAGAAGTCACAGCAGAATTCATGAATATGCAGCGTGACAGCAAAAAGACGGTAATGAAATTCGCAATCAAAGGCGACAGTGAGGAAAAAGCTCAAGAACTCTATAAGTTTGCTGGTAGAAACGTAAAGCTTGCAGTCCAGCCGTCACAGATGACCATTGATGATTTTTACAGTGAGGATGATCATGATGGATCTGTGGATGTAGATGAAGATGAAAATCAACTTAGCCTCTTCGATGAATCAGCTGCGGCAAGCGAAATTGAAGATATATTACCATTTTAAGATTTGAAAATGGGGTGATAGCGTGAGCTTTGAGTTGCCAGAACTTGATAGAAAGAAAACGCAAAGGGCGGTCGAAGCCGCGCTAGAGAAGTATCGGATCTTCAAGTATCTTACCTTTGAGGAGCGTGAGGCGAGCATCACAGTTTCACCGGAGCCACGCTATCACGCTCCAACTAATCAAACAAGTGATCAGACCGCTCAAGTAGCGATATGGAACGTTGACACTCAGACAGCGCGGAGAAAATATTGCGAACGTATTGAAAGAGCAGTGCATAGGCTGCCAAGGATGGAGAGATTTCTCATAGAAAGGCGTTACATGGCTGAAGATGCGGAATACATAACAGATCATCATGTATATTGTTTCGAGTTTCAGCCACCTATCAGCGCAACTACGTATTCGAACATTAGATGGAGAGCCTTCTATAAATTGGCGTTAAATCTTAATATCGCTGTTATGAGGGAAAGTGAATAGGACAATCTTTAGTGAGCATATATTTCTCAAAGCAGGAGAACTTGAACAGGGGGGAGGGAATTGGACGATAAAGTAATGGTGAGCATACCAGGAAAGCACGGTGAGATCCGGTTGATTGTACCAAACCGGAATCCCACAGAAAGCGAATTGAATGATTTATACAGGGTAATTGCTGAAGTAGCAATAAAGATAGAACAGAATAAAGAAGAGCAAGAAAAAGAAAAATCCGCCGTGTAGATGCGGATTTTTTTATTGGTATGCCATTATTAACTCAAGCTTTCAAAAGATCGCTATGGGCAACTAGTTCAAGGATTTCGCCTGCTATCATACCGCTAACGGTAACATCATCATCTGACCATTCAGATTTAGAGCAAACACCAATTTTATAGACAGAAAAGTAATTCCCGTTCTGCAAAAAAGCTAAGTACCTTGTGTTCGTAATTTCCTTATCCTTGTAAGGTGTACTTACCCATTTCTGAACAGATAAGAGCTTAGCCAATGGGTTAATCTCCATGTACAAATTTACCGAAGTCTGCAGCTTGTCCGGACAATCCGAAAGCAAAATCTCTCTTTTCATAAACATAAAGACACTCTCCTTTTAATTTTGGTTATTTTATTGTATTTTCATCTGGTGAAAATATTTTAATTTTATCAGTACAGTTTATATGAGTTGATTATCGCCCACACCAATGAGTCCGAATATCGTAATTTTATTAGTAATAAGAAAAATGAAGCTCTGCAATCCCGTATGATTGTGATCCGCATACCTTATAACCTCAAGGTAAACGCGGAGGAGAAGATCTATAAGAAGCTGATCGGGCAAAGCGATGTAGGCAATGTTCATATAGCTCCGCATGCGCTGATGACCGCTGCCTTCTTCACCATCTTAACCAGATTAAAGGAATCGAAAAAGCAGGGAATTGATCTGCTTAAAAAATTGCGTCTTTATAACGGCGAGTCTGTTGAAGGATATAGTGAAGCCGACTTGCGTGAATTGCAGCAGGAGTACCCGGATGAGGGGATGACCGGAATTGATCCGCGCTATGTGATTAATCGCATCTCCAGCGCTTTGATCCGTCGTGATACGGAATGCATAAACGCGTTGGATGTGCTGCGCGCCTTAAAAGATGGATTGGATCAGCATCCGGGGATAACCAAAGAGGAGAAGGAAAGATACCTGAACTTCATCTCCGTTGCTCGCAAGGAGTACGACGAACTGGCTAAGAAAGAGGTACAGAAAGCATTTGTTTACTCTTATGAGGAGTCGGCCAAAACCTTGCTGGACAATTATCTCGATAATGTGGAGGCATATTGTCACCACCACAAGATAAGGGATCCGATCACCAATGAGGAGCTTGATCCAGATGAAAAGCTGATGCGTTCCATTGAGGAGCAGATCGGCATTTCAGAGAATGCCAAGAAGGCGTTCCGGGAGGAGATATTGATCCGTATCTCCACTTATGCGCGTAAAGGAAAACGTTTTGATTACAATAGCCATGAGCGCTTGCGTGAGGCGATTGAGAAGAAATTATTCGCCGATTTGAAGGATGTGGTTAAGATCACAACCTCGTCCAAGACGCCTGATGAAAATCAATTGAAGAAGATTAATGACGTGACTGCGCGGCTTATTGATGAACATAAATATTGTGCGGTCTGTGCCAATGAACTGCTTAGATATGTAGGAAGTTTACTCAACCGCTAGTTCATGTGATCTTAAAGGCTAACCTCCATTTTTAACTAATAGAATGAAAGGAGTGACCAGCATGAAGGACGATTTGTTCGTAATCTCTCAAGAAGATTGGTCTCTCCATCGAAAAGGGTATCAGGATCAGTTGCGGCATCAAGAGAAGGTGAGGGAAGCGATTCGCAACCATCTTCCTGACTTGGTCAGTGAAGAGAGCATCATCCTTTCCAATGGAAGGGATGTGGTAAAGATCCCGATTCGTTCTCTGGATGAATATCGTTTTCGCTATAACACCCATAAAGGCAAACATGTTGGGCAGGGTGACGGCAAAAGCAGGGTAGGCGATTTAGTGGGGAGAGACGGCACTCCCCAGCCGGGGAGTGGAACAGGAGCTGGGGATCAACCGGGGCTAGACTACTATGAAGCTGAGGTATCGGTACAAGAATTGGAAGAGATTCTTTTTCACGAATTGGAACTCCCCAATTTGCAGCGAAAAGAAGAGCAGGAGATCGATACGCATGACATCGATTTTAGAGATGTGCGCAAAAAGGGACTGATGGGAAACATCGACAAGAAGCGCACCTTGCTGGAAGCGCTGAAACGGAATGCGAGAGCGGGAACATTGGATCAATTTAGAATCATCAATGATGATTTGCGTTTTAAGACCTGGGAAGAGATTGTAAATCCTCACTCGAACGCTGTAATTCTCGCAATCATGGATACGAGCGGGTCGATGGGGCACTTTGAGAAATATATTGCTCGTACCTTTTTCTTTTGGATGGTCCGCTTTTTACGAACCAAGTATGAGAAAGTAGAGATCACCTTTATCGCGCATCATACGGAAGCAAAAGAGGTAACGGAGGAACAATTCTTTACCAAAGGGGAGAGTGGGGGGACTATCTGTTCTTCAGCCTATCGACTGGCTCTTGAGATTATTAAGAGCAGATACTCTCCGGAGAGATATAATATCTATCCTGTTCACTTCTCCGATGGCGATAATCTTACGTCTGACAATGATCGCTGCGTCGGATTGGTAAAGGAGCTTATGGAAGTTTCCAATATGTTTTACTATTCGGAAGTAAACCAGTACAACCGGCACTCGACGCTCATGTCTGCATACCGGAATGTTAAGGATCCGCGTTTTATGAGCTGCGTAATCAGGGATAAGAGCGATATATATAAGGCGTTGAAAACGTTTTTTGGCAAGCGTGAGACTCAAGTGGGGTGAGTCAAAGTGAGTCTGGATGAACATAAGAAATTAAGCTATGCCATCGAAGAAATTACGGAGATTGCCAAAGGATTTGGCCTCGATTTCTATCCGATGCGCTACGAGATCTGTCCTGCTGAAGTGATCTATACCTTTGGCGCTTACGGGATGCCAACCCGTTTTAGTCACTGGAGCTTTGGAAAAGCATTTCACAGGATGAAGCTGCAATATGATTTAGGTCTCTCTAAAATCTATGAACTGGTGATTAACTCCGATCCATGCTACGCTTTTCTGTTAGAAGGCAATTCCCTTATTCAAAATAAGCTGATCGTGGCACATGTACTTGCGCATTGTGACTTCTTTAAGAACAATGCGCGTTTTTCCAATACCAACCGCCAAATGGTGGAGAGCATGGCTGCCAGTGCTGAACGAATCCGTCAGTATGAGATGAATTACGGCAAAAAAGCGGTAGAAGAGTTCCTTGATGCTGTTCTTAGCATTCAGGAGCATGTGGATGCAAGTCTTACTTTTTCCAAGTTCTTATGGGATAGGGAGAGCGATTACAAAGAAAATAAAGAAAACGTGGCGAAAAAGGTTGGCCAATATGATGATTTATGGTCTTTGGACGAGGGAGAACGTGCTGCAAATCCGGAGAGGCAAAGAAAGGAGAGGCGGGGTTTTCCGCCCGAACCTGAGAAAGATCTCGTTCTTTTTATTGAAGAGTATAGTACCGCCCTTGAGCCCTGGCAGCGCGATGTGATGACCATCATTCGCGATGAGATGCTCTACTTCTGGCCTCAATTGGAGACGAAGATTATGAACGAAGGGTGGGCTTCCTACTGGCATCAGCGAATATTGCGGGAAATGGATCTCACGGAAGAAGAAGCGATTGAGTTTGCCAAGCTGAATGCGGGAGTGCTGCAACCGTCGCGAACCTATATTAACCCTTACTACCTGGGATTAAAAATCTTTGAGGATATAGAACGTAGATGGAATGAACCGACAGAAGAAGAGCGGGCCAACTTTGACCGATTGCCAGGTAAAGGAAGAGAGAAGATCTTTGAAGTGCGTGAAACCGATTCCGACCTCTCATTTATCCGCAATTATCTTACCAGAGAGTTGGTAGAGGAGCTTGATTTGTATATTTTTGCCCAACAGGGAAATGAGTGGACGATAACGGATAAAAATTGGGAGCATGTCCGCGATCAATTGATCGTCTCCCGCGTAAATGGAGGATATCCTTACCTGGTTGTGGAAGACGGGGATTTTAACCGCAATGGGGAACTGCTGATTGGGCATCGCTATGAAGGGATTGAACTTGATGTAAAATATATCGAGAAGACCCTTCCCTATGTCTATACGCTTTGGGGAAAGAGTACCCATCTGAGAACGGTCATTGACGGGCGCGAAGTCCTCTTTTCCTACGATGGCAAAAAGAACGCGAAGAAATTTATTTAGTGGATATGGGGGGGAAACCCATCTGATCCCCGGAACGGAAACGATTTGCCTATGATACGGTCAATATGCTGTGGACTGATATTACAACTATAAAAGATGATTTCTTTAATTTTATTCAAGAAGCGGATAAGCTAAATTCCAAGAGAGTGTTTTTATTTTATACTTTTCTGTTTATTTTAGTTTCTAAATGACGTATAATATGAAATGTAATACAAAGAAGAGATTGAGGAAAATACGATTTGTATTACAAAACAAATCGTTTTTGGTAATTTCCTTTTTTCACAAGCGTATACTAAAAAAGACCGCGGATGTTGCCGCATCCACGGTCAGCACAATAGCGTTCCCCTTTGGGGATCGGCTCATATCTTGGTGATGAAATAGACCTTCTTAAGTTGCGATCTCAAGGGGGGTCTATTTCTTTTTATTGTTAGTGGAAAGTATCAACACGATCAAAGTTGCAAACGCGATCATAAGATTCAACGCGTCTTTTACTTCCATACTCTCACCCCCTTCCCAGATGGGATTACAGGAGTGAGTCGACCACCCTTGAGGAGCCTTTTCCAAGACCAATCGCCAAATGGCGGAGAGTACGGCCGCCAGTGCTGAACGAATTCGGCAGCATGAACCGAAGCAGAAGAGATCCAAAAATATATAAATTGAATTTCGCTTGAAAATGATCATAAAACATGCTAATATTGCTTATGTTGAAAGGGGCTGTAGCTCAGTTGGGAGTACGGGCTGGTTGGTTTAACTGCCCCAAAAAACAATTCGTAATTCATTATTGATTTTCTAATTAGAAAATTCTGGGCCTTTAGCTCAGCTGGGAGAGCGCTACACTGGCAGTGTAGAGGTCGGCGGTTCGAGCCCGCTAAGGTCCACCATACATAGAATTCAAACGGCAGAGATGCCGTTTTTTTTATTTTGACTGATGTTATTCGACACATATCGAGTGTCTAATATTGATGGTTCGTAAAGAATAGTTGAGATGTGACAGTATCGCTCAAGAGAAAGTAGCTATTTGATACCTTGCAGAATCCTTCCACCCAAGTTAACATCAATTAAACTGTTGACTAAATTCAGCGGCTCCATTTGCAGGCTGGTCCGGGCATTCATATTTTGCGTCATTTGCGAAGCTTTACGTCCGGTTGATCTTAAGATTATAAAGAAATGATAAAATAAGCAGGAAACTGCACATCAATATGTTACATTGGTTCACAGGAGGAGTTGCCGATGAAAGCTCGACTGCTGTTGGTTGAAGATGATCCGGAAATCGCCCGTGTGATCCGCGACATATTCATTCGTGACGGATACGAAGTGACATGGGCAACCACGGGGGCAGAAGGCTGGGAAGATTTTCAGGACCGTGTTTATGATCTTGCCCTTATCGATCTCATGCTGCCGGAAATGGACGGCTTTGATCTTTGCAAAAATATCCGCTGGCAAAGCGATGTTCCGATCATCATTATCAGCGCTCGCAAGGAAGATGAGGACAAAGTCGAAGGTCTTCATCTCGGTGCGGATGATTATGTGGCCAAGCCCTTCAGCCTGGCGGAACTGAAAGCGCGGGTGGAGTCCCACTTGCGGCGCTGGCGGCGTTACCAAGGCATGCCGAAACTCGCGGACAAGACGGATTACGCGCATGGCCTGACCATTCACTGGGATCAGGAAAAAGCCTTTCTCAATGGCGGGGAAATCCCCTTAACGGTGAAAGAATTTGCGCTTTTGAAGGTGCTGGCGCAAAACCCGGGTACAGTTTTCACGAAAAACGAGCTATATCAGCATGTGTGGCAGCAGGCGGAAGCCGAAGGCTTGCATACAGTCACCGTCCATGTTAAATCGCTGCGGGAAAAACTCGCCGATCCAGTGAAAAATCCATCTTTCATTCAAACGGTCTGGGGCAAAGGTTACCGATTTATCGGTGAGCCGATATGAAAATCAAAACATGGCTCTTGCTTTCGTACTTTTTCGTCATGCTCCTCCCGCTCGCCGCGGCGTATTTGTTATTTGCCTGGATTAACATGTACCACAATGATCTGAATGTGGAAGAATACGTGCAAAAGTCTCTGCAGCTGAACCAGATCGTGTCCGTCCTGGACGACCCGGCGCTCTACCAGCCGAACATCGAACGGCCACAGGTGGAAAAGCTTGTCAGCCCGCGAGTTTCGATCGCACTCTTTAACCGCTACGGACTGGTGCTGTATACGTCTGATCCGCTACAGGTTCCGCCGCATTTTGCCCTTGGCCGGGAACAATTGTACGAAGATTTATACGCTCTTGAACAAGGCTTTCGCGCTTACCGTTACAAGCAGCCGGTGTTTAACGGCAATGAGCTTGCCGGATTTTTTGAACTTCAGTTGAGCCGCGACGAGTGGGCGGCGGGAGTGGCTAAACGCACGCGTTGGGTGGCGTTCGTTTTCATCGGGTTGTTTTTGCTGATTTATTTGACTGTCGTGTTTTTCGTCAACCGCAAGCTGAACCGCAGGCTGAACCGCTTGATGGAGCAAATGACCGCCTTCGCCCAGCGGGAACCGTTCGAGGAAATGCCGGCGGGAAAAGATGAGATCGGCGAATTGACGAAGCATTTTTACGGGATGCGCCAGCAAATTGAGTCGGCTCAGGAAAAGATTGCCAAACAGCAGCGGGAAAAAGAATTTCTGATCGCAAGCATCTCCCATGATCTAAAAACGCCGCTGACGTCGATCCGCGCCTATGCCGAATCTTTGGCTTTGGCAAATGAACTAAAGCTGACTGCTGAGGACCGCGAGGAGTACTGCAGGATTATTGCCGAAAAAGCCGATTATATGAAACGGATGCTCGATGATTTGACGGTATATACCCTGCTTCAGTCGCCGGCATACGAAATGGAACTTGTCGAGGTCGACAGCGGTGAATTTTTCGATATGCTTTTATCGGGTTACGAGCCGATATGCCGGGAGAAAAACATTCACCTGCACGTGCATTGTGATGTGACGGGAAATGTCCGCATCAATCCGCGCCAGATGATGCGTGTGGCGGACAATCTGATGAGCAATGCCATCCGGCACACGAAGCCTGGAGCAAATATCCTGCTTGCCGCGGTCTCCTCCGGCCGGCCTCTGCCGGCTGGCCTGTTTTCCTTCGTCACGGAACAAGCCGAGAAGCCCAGGGAAGAGGGGATTTTTCTCATTGTGCAGAACGAGGGTGAAGGCATAGATGAAGAACAGTTATCCCACGTGTTCGATCCGCTGTACCAGGCTGACCCGGCACGGAGCAAAACTGGTGAGCGGGGGACGGGCCTCGGACTCAGCATCACTCGCCAGATTATGGAGAAGCATGGCGGCACTGTGAACATTTTTGCGCAGAAAGGAGACGGAACTTGTGTCATCTGCTTCCTGCCCAAAATGAATCAGAGAGGGTGATAACTGTGAAATTAACAAAAATAAAGAATGCTGCGGGAATTTTTGTGATTGGAGTGTTGGCGATGGGGATTTTCGGTTGTGCTCCGGAAAATCAATTTTTGCCGCAACAGGTGATCAACAATGCGCTGGAAAAAACGGAAGAACCGGCATCGTATTACATTGAAGCGGAGATGAGGACGATTGAGGACGGCAAAGAAACGGAACGCATCCTCTTAAAAGAGTGGGTCAGTGAGGAAGGCAAAAGACGAACCGAAACGCAGTATGAGGACGGCAGCGGAAAAAATATTGCCGTTAATGACGGCACGAAACTGATCAGTTACCAACCGGAGATGAATCAGGCGTTTCTCATTGAAAATACGGAACTGTCTGAACTGAATCAAATGTCGCCGAAACATCAGGCGGAACAGCTCTTGAAGATGATTCGGGACACACACGAAATCACTGACGGCGGGGAAGAGAAAATTGCCGGGAGAGCGGCCTACCGTCTGATCGCCAAAGCGAAAGAGAAGGAAAGCCTGCTCGGTGATCAGGAGCTGTGGATTGACAAGGAAAACTGGATGGTGTTAAAGATGGTTTCCGCTTCCGGCGATGTGCAGAGTGAAGTGGTGCTGACCAAAGTCGATTTGAACCCCGCTATTCCCGCTGAAACGTTTGTCCTGGAACTGCCGGAACATGTGCAGATCGTTGATCTGAAAGAAATGAATCCAACCACGGAAGTGACGCTTGCGGAAGCGGCGGAAAAGATCGGCACAACATTTCTTTATTTCCCGGAAGCCGGCGGTCTTTCCATCTCCAGGATTGAATTGGTGGAGCTTGCGGGCGAACTGAAGTGCAAAGAAGTGAACTTCGATTACCAGAAGGACGGGCTTCCCTATTTTACGATGACCGTGTTTCCGTCTTCGAAAGACAGCGGAGAAGATATTGGCAGACTTCCGGGAGAGAAGGTCGTCACGGTTCGCGGACAGGAAGGAACTTATATGGAAATGGGTGATTTCCGCTCGCTTGTATGGCAGGAAAATGGCTTAAATTACTCGATCGTTTTCGTCGATCCGAACCTGACTCTCGAACAGTTTACGGCTTTAGCGGACAGCATGGCATTGTACAACAGGGAGTGATCACAAAACATGCTTGACAACGCGTTCCCTGGTCATGTTATGCCTAACATTTCTGCCATTGTGCTAATTGTATTTCTGGCCATTCTCATCAACCTGGTTGCCGTGCTGCTTCCGAAAAAAATCGCTTCCGTGGCGGAAATCTTGTTTGCCGCCGCAGTGATCACCTGCTTGTTTATCCTTTTTCCGTTCGGACAAGCGTCCATCCTGCTGGCGTTTGGGGCCAGCGCTTACGGAAATTTTGGTCAGCTTGCCGACCGGCAAAAAAGAGAGAAGTGCAAGGAATTGACGCACAAATTGCGGGAAGCTGATGCCGTGGAATTGCTGCAGGACAAAGATAACAGGCGCATCGCCGCCGATCTTGGGCTCGCGCTCATCGTTTGTGCGGGAGCCGTCCTGTTTTTCCTGTTGGCCCCGGACCGCTATGTGGTCATCAAACTGATTATCGGAATGATGCTGTTGTCCGTATCGGCGCAATTGATTGAACGGATGGGCAATTTTTTCTTTGCCCGCTTGTATTGGCTGCCGGAAGAAGAACGGCTGGTTATCTTCTCCTTGTTTCAGCCGCGGGATTATCTGCTCAAGGATGTCAAGGAAGTGCTGAGCGAATCCAGGCCAGACTTGCTGAAACTGCATCCCCTGTTTACGTTTTTTTCGGACAACCGGGATTATACGAGTTCATTTGGGGAGGTGCTCAGGCTTTCATTTCCCGGGGAAAATGTTTTTATCACCCCGCGGTATGTAAATGATTGGAAAAGTGTTTTTGCGCCGTATGGCAAACAGGCAGCTTTCACAGCCAGCGTCAGTGACAGCCCGCAGCATGCCCCTGGCGCTTTAAAGCATCAGCAAACAAAGGATGTCCTGCCGCTTTGGCATCCTGCCGTGCTTAAGCGTCTGTTTTGGAAAGGATATTTTGCCGTTACGGTCAAAGGCATCTCCGCGTATACCGGACTGCTGCTGATTCTGATTTGGCTGGATGTGCCTGCCTGGGCCACTGCTCTGTTTGTTATCTTGTGGTGGGCGCTGAATCTTTACGTGTCCGACCGTGTTTTGATCGCGGCGACGGACGCAGAGCCGCTTGCAGAAGGAGAACTTCATGACCGGGCGCAGGCGATATTGAAAAGGGCGGGCATTCCCCGCACGCGGCTGTTTATTGTGGATTCGCCGGTTTACAACGGGATGGCGATGGGCATGAATATCGGTCGTGCGGCGATCATGCTGACGTCGGCCACCTTGCGCCTGCCGCCGGATACAGTGGAAGCGATCCTGGCGCATGAGGCGATCCATGTGAAAAAGCGCGATGTGCTTTTGAATCAGTTGGTGAGGCTTGCGTTATTCGCCGGTTTGGGCGGGTTGGTATATTTGTTTTTTGCGGAACTGAAGTGGCTTGCCGAAAATTATGCTTTTCTCCTCTTTGTGCTGGTGTATGCGCTGACGTTTGTTTTTCCCGCATATTTGTCTTTTTTTTCTCAATGGTGCGAAGTCAGGGCGGATCACCTGGGGGCCGATCTGCTTTCCAAAGGGCATCAGCAGATGGCCGAAGGACTTGCGGATTTGGCCCGCGCTCAGGATCATGACAGCGAAAGGTCGTTTGTCTACAGCCTGCCGGAAGAGCGCACCGATTCGCGTGTGCCGTCAAGTCTGGAGCGAGACAAGTGGTTTTGGCGGCTGCTGGAATTTCAATTTATGCTCCACCCGCCATTGTATTGGCGGATTCAAAGTCTGGGCAAACATGCCAACTGGCGGGAAGCGCGCAAGGCTTGGATGATCGACCGGTTCAAGGAGTCGTGCCCGGATTTCTTCCGGAAAAAACATGATTAGTCTGAATAGCTCGGAAATTGAGCTGTTCTTGCTATTGCTTTTAATCTGAAGAATACATTACACTACAAAAAATATAATGCCGAAGCGCCTCATGAAAAGGCTTTTCCGTTACTTTCTCTATGATTAATCCCAATAAATTATAGCCCGTGTCTGAGTAATGAAATCCTTTTCCCGGCGGGAAATGGGACGGCAAATGTTCTTTCAAACATTAAATCAATCATGGATTTACCTTGTTAGGGTTTATCTTCAATAAAGCAATTTAAGCCTGACGTATGATTCAATAAATGCTTTATTTTAATGTCATTTGTGTATTCTTTCCCTTTGTAGACATGTAGATTGTGCAATAAGTCATGGTCAATATAAGAATAAACGTGATCTTCATAAGAAATCTTTGCCTTTTCAACCAGAATGCCTATAAGAACCGATTTTTTCTGATTGTAAAGTGTATCCAAGTGAGTGGGGGAAAGTTTGATGCAAGGGGCGTGATTTTACGGTATAGATAGCGTGGTTAAAAAGCTGTCGGAGGATACCGATAAATCAGTAATTATTGACGATAAAGGTACACTTCGGATTGTGTTGAGGTGAATTATAGATTCTTGATTGTTTTTTGAAAGATGTGTTACAATACTCGGTATAAAGGTCGATCGCTCGGATGCTGTACCTTATATATCGACAAAAATTTGTTACCTGATAGACCATCCACTTGGGTGGTCTTTCATGCATATCTACCCAAATCATCTGAAAGGTTGGTTCATCGTGGAAAACGAAAACAAATCGGCTCCATCCAATTTTATCCGCAATATTATGATTGAAGATCTTAAAGAAGGTAGGGTAAATAAAATCGTCACGCGATTTCCACCCGAACCCAATGGATATCTTCATATTGGCCATGCCAAAGCGATCTGCGTCAATTTTGAATTGGCGGATGAATTTAATGGCATCACCAACTTGCGCTTTGACGACACCAATCCGCTCAAAGAAGATGCTGAATACGTGAAATCGATTCAAGAAGATGTAAAATGGCTCGGCTTTGAATGGGAGAATCTCTTTTTTGCTTCCGATTACTTCGAAGAGATGTATAACCGCGCCGTTCTATTGATTAAAAAAGGCAAGGCATATGTATGTGACTTATCTGCCGATGAGATTCGTGAAACACGCGGTACATTAACAGAACCGGGAAAAGAGAGTCCGTACCGCAACCGTTCCGTAGAGGAGAACCTCGATCTCTTTGAACGCATGAGAAAAGGCGAATTTAAAGATGGCGAAAAGGTATTAAGAGCAAAGATCGATATGGCTTCACCCAATATCAATTTGCGCGACCCGGTATTATATAGGATTGCACATGCCACACACCATAATACTGGGGATAAATGGTGTATCTATCCCATGTATGATTTTGCCCACCCGCTTGAAGATGCCATCGAAGGTGTTACCCATTCCATCTGTACCGTAGAATTTGAAGATCATCGTCCATTATATGATTGGGTCATCCGCGAATGCGAAATGGAACATCAACCCAGACAATATGAGTTTGGGAGATTAAATCTATCCAATACGATCATGAGCAAGCGTTACCTTAAGATGCTTGTCGATGAGAAAGTGGTGGATGGATGGGATGATCCGCGCATGCCTACCATCTCAGGGCTGCGCAGAAGGGGATATACACCTGAATCGATCCGCAATTTTGTAAGGGAGACAGGTGTATCCAAAAGCAGCGGTACAGTGGATATCAAGATGCTTGAGCATTTTATCCGTGAAGATCTGAAGCTGAAAGCTTTACGGACGATGGCCGTCCTAAGACCTTTGAAAGTAGTGATTACCAATTATCCCGAAGGTCAAGTGGAGATGCTGGAAGCCGAGAATAATCCTGAGAATCCGGAGATGGGAAGCAGACTAATTCCGTTCTCCAGAGAAATTTACATTGAGCAAGACGATTTTATGGAAAATCCTCCAAGCAAGTATTTTCGCCTTTTCCCGGGTAACGAGGTGCGTCTGAAACATGCCTACTTTATCAAATGCCATGATGTAATAAAAGATGATCAGGGGAATATCCTTGAGGTGCACTGTACCTACGATCCTGAAACAAAAAGCGGCACAGGCTTTACGGGAAGAAAAGTAAAAGGCACGATTCATTGGGTAGATGCCCATCATGCCATTCCTGCTGAATTTAGGCTTTATGACTCTTTACTCCTTGATGATGATTCAGGTGACAAATCACTCCTGGAGCGTATCAACCCTCGTTCATTAGAGGTGGTTCAAGGTTTTGTAGAAACAAATATGAAAGATGTTCAACCGCAGGAGAAGTTCCAGTTTTTCCGACATGGATATTTTAATGTGGATCCGAAATATACGACGAAGGATCATCTTGTCTTTAATTTGATTGTTTCGTTAAAGAGTTCCTACGAAGTGAAGAAGTGATATGCTGAAGTGCTTAAAGCCGTAGATGCATAATGAACGGCCTTAAGCACTTTTTCTCTTGCTTTCGACTTTATTGTTAAGGTTTCATTCTATTTTGGTAACAATTTGTGCTTGCAGTCAGGTCTGCAGATGTGTTATTATAAAACTCGCCGGTTCGAGAGAGGGTTGCGTGAGACAGGAAGAAAATCAGTAAATTTTACTTGAAATTATCTCTGAAACCGTGTAAATTATATTCTACGAGCCCATTCCGCAGTAGCTCAATGGTGGAGCAACCGGCTGTTAACCGGTAGGTTACAGGTTCGAGTCCTGTCTGCGGAGCCATTGTTTCTATCAAGTGCATATGAAACAAATTGTCGGAGATTTGGAGTGATACCCAAGAGGCCGAAGGGGACGGTTTGCTAAACCGTTAGTGGGAGCAATCCCAGCGAGGGTTCGAATCCCTCTCACTCCGCCATGGCGGTGTAGCTCAGCTGGCTAGAGCGTACGGTTCATACCCGTGAGGTCGGGGGTTCAAGCCCCTCCACCGCTACCATCCGACGAATGAATGTAGATATCTCTTTAAAGTTATTCAAGTTAGAGATTCTAAAGAAAATCGGCAAACTGCCGATTTTAGCAATTTCAATATCCATTTCTAATCCTAAATCCAAATTAGGGGCGTAGTTTAACGGTAGAACAGCGGTCTCCAAAACCGTTAGTGTGGGTTCGATTCCTGCCGCCCCTGCCACATGAAAAGTGATATAAATATTTTTTATGTAAATGGCGGTCGTGGCGAAGTGGTTAACGCACCGGATTGTGGCTCCGGCATTCGGGGGTTCAAGTCCCCTCGATCGCCCCATGGGAGCATAGCCAAGTGGTAAGGCACGGGTCTGCAAAACCCTTATCCACCGGTTCGAATCCGGTTGCTCCCTCCAATTTATCTCCAATTGTTCCAGTAGCTCAGCAGGATAGAGCAACAGCCTTCTAAGCTGTGGGTCGGGGGTTCGAATCCCTCCTGGAACGCCATTTGACTATGGGCCCTTAGCTCAGTTGGTCAGAGCGGTCGGCTCATAACCGATTGGTCACAGGTTCGAGTCCTGTAGGGCCCACCATCCCAGGGTATACGAAAATTCCCCTTAACTTCCATGTCTAACATCTGATACGGAGGAATACCGAAGTGGTCATAACGGGGCGGTCTTGAAAACCGTTAGGGCGCAAGCCCACGGGGGTTCGAATCCCTCTTCCTCCGCCATCTATTCCACATAGTGGCCCGTTGGTCAAGGGGTTAAGACACCTCCCTTTCACGGAGGTAACAGGGGTTCGAATCCCCTACGGGTCACCATTCTATATAAACGTTAGACATCTCACATCTGAAATGGGCGGTTAGCTCAGCCGGGAGAGCACCTGCCTTACAAGCAGGGGGTCGGCGGTTCGATCCCGTCACCGCCCACCATTACGGATATAAGGTCGAGAGATTGGCCAGCTAAAACGCGATATCCGTATCATCGCGGGGTGGAGCAGCTCGGTAGCTCGTCGGGCTCATAACCCGAAGGTCGCAGGTTCAAATCCTGCCCCCGCAACCAATTAACTCTTGTCGAAATCAAACTTTTACCTTAAAGAAGCTGGTGCTGTGGTGTAGGGGTCAACATGCCGGTCTGTCACACCGGAGATCGCGGGTTCAAATCCCGTCAGCACCGCCATTTTTTGTCTAGTTGACCAACAAGCTTTTATTTACTTACCTGTCCTTGAATTATATTATGTATCTTAAAGAACTGGTTTGTTGTATGATTTGTAAGGAATACGCGTAGTCGCTGCACCTATTGGTGTAGAGGAAAGTCCAGACTCGCCCAAGCTGAGATGCTTGGAGTGTTTGTGCCTTGTGCAAACAAGGGCAGCAGGGAAACCTGTTGACGGCGGTGAAAGGAACTCCGCTGGAGTTCTGATTAACCTGAAAGTGCCACAGAGACGAGACCTTTCGGTGACGAAAGGGTGGAACGCGGTAAACCCCACAAGCGAGAAACCCAAATTATGGTAGGGGAACTGTCTGTAGGGAAATGAACCGAAGGACAGATCGAGGCAACTCGATAGATAGATGACTACGGCTCTTCGTACGAGGCTGGCAACCGTTTGAAGTACGGGAGTACAAAAACTGGCTTACAGTATTCCTTACTGCCGATAAATACTTACTATCAATCATTTAAAGCCTTCCTGATTTTGGGAAGGCTTTTCCTGTCTGTTCTAAAATAGTATTGAAGTAAACTTAATAATTAATTAAGAAACAGTTCACATATAATGTATTGATTTAAACCCCTGAAATGCTCATACTATAGGTAAGGATTCTAAGCATTATTAGGGGGAATTACATTGGAATTACAACGCATGCTGATTCTTTCCGCTAGCTTCGGAGAGGGGCATCGTCAGGCAGCAAATGCAATCAAGGAGTTATTTGCACTTAAATACCCTAATATGGAGATTGAGGTCGTTGATTACATCCATTCGCTCTCTCCCAAATGGAATCGCTTTGCTCAATTTGTATATATTCAAGGTATCAAGCATATACCAAAGGTTTATGGTTACTTATACCATCAGATTAATCGAATACCTCCGAACTCACGCCTTCATCGCCGCCTAAATCTGATTGGAATGATTATCGGCAGGAAAAAGCTGCTGGAATACATTCATCAATTTAATCCGCAAGTGGTGGTACATACCTTCCCAACCTCCGCGGGAGCTGTAAGTGAATTAAAGCGGGAAGAGAATTTGAATCTGCCGTCCGTCACCGTTATTACGGATTACACAATCCACCGCCAGTGGATTCATGAGAACACCGATCTCTATATCGTTGGCTCTACCGAGGTGCGTAATCAGTTGTTGGATGAAGGTATTGAAGCAAGGAAGATTGCCGTTACGGGCATCCCTATCCGACAGGACTTTTTTCGGCCCATCAACCATGATCAAGTCAGAGCAGAGTTTCAACTGGATCAACGTATTCCTACCGTCCTCGTGATGGGGGGAGCCTTTGGTGTATCCAGCCACATTACCGATTTATGCAAGATACTGTTTCATGCCAAAGAAGAGATCCAAGTATTGGTGGTATGTGGCCGCAATAAAAGGCTTTATGAGCATATCAAAGAGCTAGCTGCAGATGCAAAAAATAGAGCGCTTATCTTCGGATATGTGAACCGCATGGCCGAGTTAATGTCGGTCTCCGATGTAATGTTTACAAAATCAGGCGGTCTCACCACCTCTGAAGGAATTGCCGTTGAGGTTCCCATGGTCTTTTTCAAACCGATTCCCGGTCAGGAAATGGCCAATGCCCAATATTTGCAAAGAGCTGGAGTGGCAGTGATTACGCAGAATATAGAACAATTGGAGATGGCCTTTCGCAATCTCCTTAGCAACCCGGGCCAATTGCAAAGAATGAAAGAGAACTTTAAGGAATTAAAACGTAAGACATATCTATCCTCAATTGAAGAGGAGATTGTAAAGCTTACAATAGGGGTAAAATAGGAAAGATAAGGAGACCCTGCCCACACTGTAGTTGTGCTGCAGGGTCTTCTTTTTCTATCCAATTATAATATGCTCTTTGGCATAATGATATCTCTCCACTTCCTTTTCTTTGCGAATCATAAACAGGAAGGAGACGATGCCGATTCTGCCAATAAACATGAGCAGCATAAGGACAAATTTCCCAAATGTGCTGAAATCAGGAGTAATACCCAGAGATGCCCCTGTAGTGCCGAATGCGGAACAAACTTCAAAAAAGATAGCAATAAGAGGCAGTTCCTCGCTAATTGATAACATAAAAAAGCTGATCACCACGAGAAGAACGGCCACAGTTACGACACTATATGCTTTCGTAATATCCTCGTGATAAATCTCTCGTTTAAACATTTTTACCGTTGCTCTGCCTCGTGCATATGCATATGTCCCGATCAGGATCAAGGCAAGCGTGGTTGTTCGTATTCCACCCCCAGCCGAAGAAGGAGATGCGCCGATAAACATCAAAAGGCTGATCAGCATTAAGGTGGAATCCGAGAAGTGATTCATATCCATGGTGGTAAATCCCGCACTGCGTGCGGTTGTGGACTGGAAGAGCGAGAAAAACAGGGCCTCATGCCAGTTTTTGTCCGCAAAAAATCGATTCCACTCCAACAAGAGTATAAAGAGCACACCAATCAAAAAGAGGGCAAAATAGGTGATCGTAGTCACTTTGGTATAGAGAGAAAACTGAAACCGTTTATTTTTTGATCTAAACCATTTTTTGATCTCAACTAAAACAGGAAAACCGATTGCTCCTGAGAGCATTAATAAAATGGTGACGCTCTGCACAAAGTAATCATGAGCAAACGGGATCAAAGATTCTCCTGTCAAATCAAATCCCGCGTTGGTGGTTGCAGATACGGCCACAAAAAAACTGTGATAGAAAGCCTCCGGAATACTGGGATAAAATCTCAGAAAATAGATCCCCAAGATTATGGTTCCGGCCAATTCGATACTGATTAAAATGAGAAAAATCTCTTTAATAAAATGGACCATGCCGGCCAATACATTTCTGTTTTGGTCAGCCATCATCAATTGGCGCTCTCTTAAGCCGATTTTTTGTTTGGTTACTATCCAAATAAACGTGCCGATCGCCATAACACCCAGTGCGCCAATTTGAAAAATGAGAGTCATGATCAGTATGCCGATCATGTTAAATGATTCAGATATATTAATGACCGATAGCCCGGTTACGCTTAACGCGCTGACGGCAGTAAAGAGAATATCGACAAAGCTTAAGTCAACCCCCTTCTTATGGCCTATGGGGAGGCTAAGAAGGAGTGTCGATATTCCAACAGCCAAAAAATATAAGATAGCAATCATCTGAAATGTGGTAATTTTTCGTTTCCGAAAAAGTGACATGCAAGATCTCCTCAAACAGGTTTCAAAACATCTACTTGCTTAGCCAAGTGATATATTGGGTCAGCAGATTAACCGCTACATGTATCGCTTCCTCATTTGGCTCGATTTTGGCATGGTGGAGTCCATAGGGAGTATCTACGCCCAACCAAAACATAAATCCAGGGATCTCTTCGAGAAAATACCCGAAATCTTCTCCGGTCATTGCCGGCTCACATTCGATTAACGTTGCGTGGTTGCTTTCACGCACCCATTCCATAAATGTACGTGTTAATTCTGCATGATTATTTACTTGCGCATAGCTGCAACCGTAGTCGATATCTGCCGTACATTGAAAGCCCCATTCGATGCCTTTGACCAGCGCTTCAATGCGTTCTTTAATTTTTATCATCGATTCCAGTGAGAACGTGCGAATCGTGCCTTCCAATCTCGCCTGTTCGGCAATAATATTCTGTTTGGTGCCGCCAGTAATCTTCCCGATGGTGATCACACCGGCATCCAGAGGATTTAAATTCCGCGAAACGATAGTTTGCAATTGTGTAACAAGATGTGATGCGGCCACAACCATATCATTTGCTTTATGCGGAAAGGCGGCATGTCCACCTTTCCCTTTTAAATCAATGAAGAGTTCCGAAGTGTTTGCAAACAGTATGCCAGGCCGAGTCGCAATGGTGCCGACGGGATATTCAGGCGCAATGTGCAAGGCAATGATCAGATCAGGTCTCCAGTCGGAGAGTACATCGCTCTCCAGCATCGGTTTTGCGCCTCCAGGCCCCTCTTCAGCAGGTTGGAAGATAAAGACTAAGTCATCATCAATCAGATGATGGGCAAAATGAGCAAGCAGGCCAAAACCAATCGTCATATGCAGGTCATGCCCGCAAGCGTGCATATAACCCTCATGTATCGATTTGAATGGATATGTCGTCTCTTCGGCAATCGGCAAACCATCCATGTCGGCGCGGTATCCAATGCGCTTTCTTGGATTTGCGCCTTTTACCCGCACGACGATTCCCGTCTGCCAAAGTCTGATTTCCAGACGTTCCTGCGGAAGCTGACGGATCAGATTAAGGAGGTAAGATTGTGTCTTAAACTCCTTATAACCGGGTTCAGGGATTTGATGCAAGTCCCTGCGAATTTGGATCAATGATGGGAGTAATGTATTCATCGTTTAACACCTTATAATTGACGAAGCTCTTGTTTGATCTCCGTTTTACTTCTTGTTTTCTCGTCAATTTGTTTAATGATGCGCGCGGGTACGCCTGCAACCACTACATTCTCGGGCACATCATCGACAACGATGGCTCCTGCTGCTACCACCGACCCTTTGCCAACCCGGACACCTTCTAAAATAACCGCATTGGCTCCAACCAATACATGATCTTCAATCACCACTGGCTTAGCCGAAGGAGGTTCAATCACTCCAGCAATAACTGCTCCTGCGCCTATGTGGCAATTTTTCCCTATTGTTCCTCTGCCGCCTACAACGGCATTCATGTCGATCATGGTGCCTTCACCAATCACAGCGCCAATATTGATCACTGCACCCATCATAATCACGGCCTGTTTACCGATCGTCACATGCTCGCGAATGATTGCGCCAGGTTCTATGCGCGCTTCGATATTTTTGTAATCTAGCAACGGGATAGCAGAATTTCGGCGATCTGATTCTACGACATAATCTGCAATCTTTTCCCGATATGTTTCGAGAATCGGTTTAATATCAGACCAATCCCCAAAGAGAACACCAACTCCGCCTTGTATGAAAGTTTTTACATTTTGACCGAAGTCGATTCCTTCCAGTTCACCTTTAATATGAACCTTCACGGGTGTTTTTTTAACGCTGTTCTGTATAAAAGAGATAATTTGATTTGCATCCATCATTTCCATTCGTGCTGATGCTCCTTTCGATGAAAATATATTTTTGTGCTCTTAGCCCATTATATCATGAGGAAAGAATACAAACATGGTGAAGTTTTTGCTATACTAATGAGGAATATGATTCTTAGGAGGTTTCCCCTTGTCCGTTATCATTATTATCCTTGCTTACTTTCTGGGTGCTATACCTTTTGGGGTTATCTTTGCACGTTTGAAAGGTGTGAATCTTTTAGAGAGTGGAAGCCGCAGTTCGGGGGCTACCAATGCTTTTCGAACCGCTGGACCTGTAGTAGGCATTTTTACCGTAATCTTTGATATCCTCAAAGGCTTTGTTGCCGTATGGCTTGCATATTTATACGCACATGAGATTAACTGGGTGGTATATATTGCGGGTGTCGCCTCCATTTTTGGTCATACCAAGTCGGTCTTCCTTGGTTTTAAAGGAGGAAAGGCGATTGCCACATCATTCGGGGTTTTTCTTTTCCTTAATCCCGTTCCGATCCTTATTACCCTCGTTATTTGGATACTTACGATCATAATATCGCGAATGGTTTCTTTAGGCTCGATTGTTGCCGGCATTGTCTACCCCATCACCACGTTGATCTATACACCCGATCAATTGTTCCTGATCCTGATCTCATTTGCAGTAGCAATCTGGGCAATATGGAGACATAAAGAGAATATTAAGAGAATCATGAATGGTACAGAGAGTAAAATTGGGCAAAAGAAAAGAGATTTAAAGTAGATTACTATAAAAAAGACTCCTTCAATCGGGAGTCTTATTCTATATCATCGCTATTCTGATGAGAATGAAAGAAGTGGTATTCGTGGAAATACGTTTAAGCTGTGAAGCTGAGAACAGACTTAGGAATGCCTTGATTGAAACTCTCAAGCGACAGATCAACGAGCTTGAAACTGCATTTCAATCCGCCAACATCTCTGCAATACGTGAGATTGGCCACTCTCTGAAGGGGAATTCGGGAGCAGCCTATTTCAAGATTGAGAAGGTTAAGGAGATAGGCCATTATTTCCAAACGATGAAGGAGCTTAATGAGCAAGAGTTTAGGCATCAGTTGCAACAACTGACAGAAGTGATGGTTCAGATGGAGGCATATCCCCGCATCTAAAGGCCAAGGTATTTGGAGATCAGCGGCTTAATGCTGTCAATCGAGATTGCAAATCCGATGCTTTGAGAATTGCGCACGATAGCTGCATTCATGCCAATCACTTCACCATATATATTAAATAATGGGCCGCCGCTGTTTCCGGGATTGATCGCCGCATCGGTCTGAATCACGTCCTCGTAGACATGGTTGGCGGTACGTATCGTGCGGTTTTTGGCGGATATGACACCAACGGTTACCGTATTATCGAGTCCAAGTGGATTTCCGATTGCGATCACCCACTCACCTACCTTAGCGTTCTTTGAATTTCCCAATTTCACAGGTTTTAGTGGACGAAACGTATCCACTTTAAGAACAGCCAAGTCTCGTTGCGGTTCCGACCAAACCACACTAGCCGGTCTAACCAGATTGGAACCAAGTCGTACCTGAATATTTCGGGCATGGGCGATTATATGCTCATTGGTTAAGATATATCCGTTTGAATGAATCACAAAACCGGTACCAAAACTCCGGGCTTTCTCATTTTCTTCTTCAATTCTAGGAAACAAAAAATTATAAAAGAGGCCTTGCATCTGTTGCGGGGATTGATAATCTTGCGTCTCCAGCGATATGATGCTATCTCGTACACGCTCTACGATATCAACGAAATAATTGGCAGGATGAATAAAGGATGGGTTGGCTAGTTTGGCATTTGTGTTTTGGTAGCGACTCTTCTTCAACCCAATCTACACCCCTTTCTTAAGTAAAAGCAGATCTTTATGGAGTTCGGGTGAAATAGAAGCTTCTCTGTTCATGCTATATTATGTTAAAGAGACAGGTTTTGATAGCCTATTCAACTGTTGAGAAAAGCCTTGATTTTTAATCGCTTGTGATCACTTCATCAGCGATCATGTGAATGACCATTATAACTTTAGTACGTGAAGTCAGAATTTTTGATCGGTAAAATAGTCGCTTTTCTTCATTTATGTTATGATGAATAATAAGAATACAGTGTCGAAGTAGAGGGGGAGAGGGATGATGGCGAAATCGATACTGATTGTCGACGATGAGCAGGAGATCGAAATTATACTTCGGGACTTACTAAAACATATGGATGTGGAGATCCATCAGATCTATACTGGCAGTGAGGCGCTCTCTTACTTTGATCACAACAAGCCGGATTTGGTATTGCTTGATCTGCAAGTGCCAGAAGTTAACGGATTGGAAATTTTGAAGCATATTCGCAATCGTAATCTGGAATCGAAAGTAGTCATGATCACGGCTTTTGCAACGGTTGAAACAGCAGTCGAAGCGATGAAGTTCGGCGCTGATGATTTTATATGCAAGCCATTTACACTGACTGATTTACAGAAAGTTATTCTGCAGCAGTTGGAGGGACAAGCTATTTTGCCGAAGTCATCTCCGATCTCATTAGAAGATGTGGAGAAAAGGCATATTGGCGCCGTTCTGCGGCAAAATAACGGGAATCGGAGAAAGACGGCTGAAGACTTAGGGATTAGTCTGCGAACTTTATATTATAAGATAAAACAATATGATTTGGAGTAGAAAAATAACAGCGGAATAGATATGGATGGCCACATGTTTCCATAATTCCTCCTTGTGAAATTGGACAACTCTTAAAAAACAATTTTCAAGATATACTTGTTTTAAATGCTTTAATAATAGGGGACATCTGATATTCCTATTTAAGTAAGATGCATAGTTCTTACTACGGCAAAAAGGAATACTGCAGTGTGAACGAGGCAGGTATGATGTAGGAGAAGATCAGCATCAAAAACAAACCCGTCATCGACATTCGCAACATGTGAGAGGATACAGATCTCACGCATAGGCTGGAAGAAAGTACATGTGGTATACTATTATAAAAGCCCGTGTTCTGTGTCTGTACGGAAACGGGAAGGAGGGAAATGAGTAGAGTAACATCGGTTTTCGAAAAAGACCCTAAATAAAGAATCTATGTCTCGCCAAGCAAATGGGGATCGTATGTAATGCTAGCACAGTGTCGGTTTCGTAGGGAAATCGGATCCCACTCACTGAAAAAATTGATATTTAAAGGGGGGGTGTAAATGAAGAATGATATTTTTAGTAAAGTTTTATTATGTGGGATCTTAGTCTGTTTGACTGTAATAGCTTTTAAATTGAATACTAAGGAATATATTCAGTCACCAACACCAAACGTAGATATAAATACTCAAGGTGGAAGAGTTGTGCAAATTGCACCTAATAGAATCGGGGTGATTGATACAGGTACTAGTAGTGGTTGGGAACAACTTGTAATTTTTGAATATAATCCAGATACAAAAAAGTTTGAAGTTGTTGGTTCCCTACCTTATGAAGAATATTTTAATCATCCAAAAGAAAATGGTATTCCAGTAAGAAGTGATAAATATGATTAATTAACAGTTTCGTGCTGTAATCCTTTAAGTTTGACAAAATACCCATAACAAACTACATAGGTGAATATTCTTAGCTATCACCATTAGCATTGCATAAAAAGTTTTAAAAGTAGTCAACAACCAAATTTTTGCCTAAAGTCAGAAATTAACCGAATATTCAGACGTACGTTTATTTCCCTTAATGTAAAAGGGACAACGAAGTTATAATTCGGCAGCCATTATCCATTAAATGTAAATTATACCCCTTATAGGAATAGTGGATCGTATTCTAGATGGTTTAAATGACTCACCTCACCTTCAACAAATTGTTTCTCAATGACTTGAAACTCTCGTTCCCAATCCTTCTTCCTTCGTCCTTTTGAGGTACGGCCTGTGATTTTGTAAATTGTCCGGACAAAACGTGAAAACTCTTCAAATAACAGATTTACGAGTGTTCGCTTAAAGTCTAGGAGTGAACCCTCATAACCGATCTTTCGTTGAAGAAGGATATGTAATAGGTAGGTGATTAGAGCGATCCAGATTTGATTTTTTACTGCATTCTCGCTTTTTCCGTAAAACGATCTGACTTTGAGGTGTTGTTTTATCCATTTAAAAAAAGTCTCAATTTTCCATCGATAGCGGTACAGATCTGCAATTTCTTTTGCGGTAAGATCAAAACAGTTCGTCAGGATGGTTACTGGATTTCCTTCACGATCAATGGTTTCAATAATTCGCAAAGGATGTTCCATTTTCGTTTTATTGAGGTCGTTACCCAGATAGACCTCTTGGTCTTTAAAAATATGACCATCTATACTACCGGTTTGTTCAGAAAGCACTTCGATTTCTGCATTCTTTTTTATCGGGTAATGAAGCGAACCTCACTTTTACACCATTGATCAAATTGTTTGTAGTCCACATAACCCCTGTCAAAAAGGTGTATAGCGTCAGAATCAACCTCTATGAGTAGATTCATCTGTGTGCGATCCGCATGTTTAGCTGGTAGGATGATGGCTTGGTCAGGTGAAGTAATGTCTTTTGTCACAACTACTTTTAAATGGAGTTTAATTCCAGCCTTTGTTTTACGGAAATTAGCCCAGGGTGATTGCCCCAGACTCATGCTCATCGTTGTAGAATCAATGACAAGTAGCTTTCCAATCTCCCGAATGATGGATGGAGTTCTAAGCACACTTTGTACTTTTAAGACTAGGCTTTTAAAAATATGTTCCATGATTTCTGGAGAAAGGTTTATTGACAAATTAAGAAATGTTTTATGCAAAGTTAATGCTATCACAGTGTCAATATACTCGACTTTATCACCCCTGTTCATGCTTTACGAGAATCATATTTACATTTTTAGCTTGTGCTACCAGAACAGAAATTTTAAGGTTATAAATCCATATTTTTCTCCGTGTTTCTTAATTTTTCTATGAGTGATTTCACGACTTTTCATAGATCCACTAACGAAAATTTCATCACTCTCAACAATACAATACGTTACAGTATATTGAAACCAAGACTTCTTAAAGCGTTTAAGATATAATGTCTCCAATAGAGTGAAGTAATTGTTAATCATAAACGTTCAGCAAATTATCATTCTCCGCCTTTTTATTATCCACTGATCTTTTTTCATAAATCTAGTAAATCAATCTCGTCGATTTTTTAATGCTGCCTTTAACTTATTTTTTGCTCTTGATAGTCTTGATTTTATTGTTCCTATGCTTAATTCAAGTTTTTTTGCGATTTCTTCTTCTTTCATACCCTCGAAATATTTAAGCATTATTACAGTACGGTGTTCCGGGGTTAGCTCATTTATTATTTCTTGAATACTTTGTCTAAACCAGAAAATATCTATATCCGATTCATCGGATAATTTGTTTATTTCTTTTTCCAAAATCTCAGAGTCCACAAGAGTGGTCTTCCAACTATTATACTTTTTTAGGATATCAAATGAAGTTCGTACAGCGATCACTGATAACCAGGTCCCAACCTTTTCGTAATCCTTAATTTGATCCATGTTTCTAAAGGCTTTCAAAAACGTTTCTTGTACAACATCGTGCGCAAGATGACTATCTTTTGTTATAAAAAATGCTGTCCGGTATACACTTTTATGAAACAAGTCGAAAAATAGCCGTTGATTATCAGGATTTTTATCATAAATTAAATTAATGATATTCTTAGTCTTCATAATATACCCCCGTTCATCCAAGTATAAATATTTCCATTACAAAAGGATAATTAGGATAGAGGACTAAAGAATACTACGAAAATTCTTCCAATCTTCCATGAACTTATACTCTGATCCTCTGGAATTGATAACAGTAATGTTCAAATGCAAAAAGCCCTATTAGGCAGTTCATTCAAGGGAATGAGCGACCAATAGGGATATCAAATTCAATTCTAATATGAAGTAACTATATTTTTAATAGTCGTATCTGTAATCATAGTAATTTTGAATACTATAGGTTTGGGAATCATATTCGAAATATGCTCGATTTTCTATATCAATACCTGCGTAAGTGCCTGTAGAAACCCAAGCGTTCCCAGGGGTCACTCTTTCCGGATTGTGGAGATAATTACTCCAAGTACGAGCCTCGGTAAATTCCCACCGGACGTAATCATTAGTTTGGCTTCCTATTGTTGATACATCGACGTCATCATTAGTATTAAACGACCATGAGATGCCCCAAGGCAGCGATATCGAGAATGTATCTGAGCTTGTTGTACTCTTGGGATCCCAATCTATTATATTGTCACACGGTTCATAGCTACACCCTGCGAAAGGAAGATCATGTTCTATAAACATCAACACAGGTTCGGCACCATTAAAGGTTTCAAACTCCATATGATCTTGTAGAGCGAAATGATCATAATCTTCCACCTGTTCATCAAGATCTCTCCCCAAATAGTAGTCCATGTTAATTGAAGCGACTAAGTCCCCTCCAATGTAGCTTTCTGACCAATGGTTCAGAGAATTATCAACAGATGTGCCTTCACCAAAATCGCCATTAGTTATGACAAGTGAGCTATCAGCCAAGAATTTATCATTAATATGGCTAAGTATTACGTGGAGATACTTTGCTAAATCTAGATTTCCATCATCAGTATTAATTGTAGCTAGAACCGGTACAATCTTCCCTTCAGAGTTCTTATACGCGCCGATTACATCGAAAGTTTGATTAATTTTTTCTAACTCTTCTTCGACTAATTGCTCTAGTTTTTCACCAGAATACCCTTTTGAACTAAGTTCCTGGTGGAGCCTCTCTTTATCTGGTAAAACAAACAATTCCTGACCAAAGATTTCGTTTGCTTCTTTTCGATTCAACTTGTGATACAGATAGATTGGATATCCGTATTCCAACATTTTCTTGATTTTATCTTTTGTTGTAGAAGATAATTTTTTTGAATTAAATGCAAAAGCATTTGACGGTAAGTACTTTTCCGTTGCAACTTCATTAACGATGTCAAAGTTAAAATCACTCCGTATAGCTTGTCCTCTAGCATCTTCCATTTTTTCTCTAACTTCGGTGCTCATCCCAACATTTTCTGGGTCAATTACTGTAAGTTTGAAAGTTTTCTGAGTTTCAGCGTTGATCCCCAGCGGTGTTAGTGTCAAGGAAACCAGCAAGATTACACCAGTTGCCAACATTAATGACTTCCTACTCATCAAAAAACCTCCTTAAATTTTGTGAGAAACAAAATTGTCTCCTAATAGAAAGACATATATTTCCGTTAATAAAGTTCCATGTTATACAAATTTTTCTAATAAAATAGTTTTACACTAGCCATCTATACCCATCACGGGATACCAATGATAATTTTGAGCATGTTTTATGACTCTGTAGTGATGATAACTTAGCTCCATAATATTGGTTTGCCCATCATGGTGATATTCTTCATCATTTTGCTCGCAACTGGGGATCGTAAATGGAGAAATTGGAATTTTTCCTGGCACAATTTTGACCTCACTTGGCGTGATTTGCTTGTTAATAAATGGTTTCATAAATGTAGGCGACACTAAACAAGCTGTTACAGGTTCTTCAAAGAATGTTTCAATGTAATAATGGAAAGTTTTCAAGTGGCTTATCATTGTTTGAATCAATACTGACTTTTTTATATTGATCCTCCAAAGCTAAAGACATTTCTTCACAATAACTTAGACCGATGATACGGGAATATGATAAAATAGAACTGTTTCTTTTTTGAACGACATTATAAGATCATTATAGGATAATTAGGAGGATCTGATGCAAATTCAGATGATTGCACTGGATGTGGACGGAACGCTGATTGATGACCATTTTCAAATCCAGCCCAAAACGAAAGAGATATTGAAACAGGCTTACCAAGATGGCATTGTAATCGCATTATGTACAGGGCGCAGCCCAGATTCAACCCTTCCGCTGATGGAGGAATTGGGTGCAGAAGGTCCAATTGCTGTACACAATGGAGCGCTTTGCCTTCATTCAAGAACGAAACAAATCTATGGGCAAGTAGGTTTCCGGATCGAGGAATTAGCTCCTTTAATCGAATATTGTCGCAATCGAAAAATACATATGGACATAAATACTGCTTTTGATCTCTATGTGGAGCAGATCTCCCCTGAAGTGGAGGAGCTGTACCAACATTTCTATATCAATCCAATCAAAATTGCGAATGTGATGGAGATTGAAGATGAAGTTGTAAAAATGTCGATGCTTGCCAAAGAAGAGGTTATTGAATCATCCATAATAGAGATCCAGCAGCTCTTTCCACAGTATCATGCGATACGCAGCGGGGAGACTTACATCGATGTGATCCATCCGCGCGCCAACAAAGGCTACGGCATGGCAATCGTGGCGGATAAATTGGGCATCCCTTTACAAAATGTGATTGCCTTTGGAAACTACTATAACGATCTCGAATTATTGCAAGAGGTAGGCTTAGGAATTGCCATGGAGAATAGTCCCGACGAAGTGAAGCGGGTCGCAAAGGCGGTAACACGCTCCAACAATGATGAGGGCATCTACTATGCCTTAAAAAAGTATCTGTACAGCGAATAGGGCGGCGGAACAGCCGCCTTTTTCTATTGGACGCAATTTCATTTCATAGAGCATATGATTCCGGACATATGATGGGAATAGAAGGGCTCGTATTTGGATTCCCAATGTGTGGATGGAGGAGCGGATATGAAAGAGAAGGAGATCCTGCAAATTGGCGGCATGACTTGTGCGGCATGTGCGGCACGGATCGAAAAAGGGTTAAGCCGATTGGAGGGCGTGCATGATGTCCATGTAAATCTAGCCTTGGAAAGAGGAACAGTCTATTATAATCCCACAATGGTTTCAAGTGACCATATCATAAAAAAAATCGAAGCCTTGGGCTATCAAGCCGAAAGATATCGGGAAGAAAATGACATAGGGACGGATAGCTCGCTGCTGCGGAATCGGTTTATCACCTCTGCCATATTCTCCATTCCGCTTATCTGTTCAATGTTCACTCATTTCTTGGGAGAGGGCGGGATATCGGATGTATTGTTGAATGGATGGGTTCAGTTGGGTTTGGCCACACCGATTCAGTTTTGGATCGGGTTGCCCTTCTACCGCAGCGCTTATCACGCGCTAAAAAGCGGATATGCCAATATGGATGTGCTGGTGGCCTTAGGTACCTCAACTGCTTACTTTTACAGCCTTGTACATGTATGGATGGGGGTACATGATGAGCTCTATTTTGAAACCAGCGCTTTGTTGATCACGTTGATCTTATTGGGAAAATGGCTCGAATCGCAAGCAAAGGCTAGATCATCAGCCGCGATTAAGAGATTGATCGATTTGCGAGCGCGACATGCGAATGTGATCCGCAACAGCGTAGCATTAAAACTTCCGATCGAAGAGGTCGTCGCGGGGGACATCATTTTGGTCCGGCCAGGGGAGAAAATTCCTGTTGACGGAAGAGTGATTGAAGGTTATTCCGCGGTCAATCAATCGATGCTGACCGGGGAGAGCATGCCAGTGGATAAAAGAACTGGAGATCTCGTGATGGGTGCAACCATCAATTTGAATGGTTTGATCAAAATCAAAGCAATCAAGGCAGCCAAGGAGAGTCTATTGTCGCAAATCATCAAGATTGTTGAAGAGGCGCAGAGCAGGCGGGCGCCGATACAGCGTTTGGCCGATCAGCTTTCCGGCATCTTTGTTCCCCTCGTGGTCAGCGCCGCAGTTTTCACTTATTTAATCTGGCTCTACTTTATTGATCCCGGCGACTTTACCCATGCATTGGTCTGTTTTACGGCCGTACTGGTGATTGCCTGCCCATGCGCTCTCGGCTTAGCCACCCCTACTTCCATTTTGGTAGGCTCGGGCAAAGCAGCAGAGATGGGGATCCTGATTAAGGGTGGCGAACATCTGGAAAATGCACAGAAGATCAACATGGTATTTCTCGATAAGACGGGGACGGTTACCCAAGGAGAACCTCATCTGGTTCAGATTGTCCCCTGTAATGGGTTTGCCGAAAGGCTCCTTTTGCAATATGTTGCCTCACTGGAGTCACATTCCCAACATCCGGTGGCTAAAGCGATTGTAAGATCGGCTAAGGAGAAAAGAATCCCTTTGCTGCAGGTTGCTTCTTCGAGAACGGTTCCGGGATCTGGAATCATAGGCAGTGTAAATGGTAAAAGCGTCTCAGCAGGAACTTACAGACTTATGAATCAGACCGGAATCGACCTATCTCCTGTTCGGATCACCATGGAGAAGATGGAAGAGGAAGCAATGACGCTCGTATTTGTTGCCATAGATGGTCGATTGGCTGGAATCTTGGCTATCGACGATCAGGTGAAGGAAAGCTCTGTGGAAGCCATTGCACGATTGAGGGCCTTGGGGATTAAAACGGTTCTGATTACTGGAGATCATCGTAAAGCAGCGGATAAAATTGGAAGAATGGTGGGGGTAGATCAGGTGGAAAGCGAACTGCTTCCACATGAGAAAGCAGAGATCATAAAAAGGTATCAGCAACAAGGATACAGGGTGGCGATGGTCGGGGATGGGATCAATGATGCACCTGCTTTGGCAACTGCAGATCTGGGAATCGCCATAGGGACAGGGACCGATGTGGCCATGGAAGCAGCGGATATTACATTGATGCGCGGAGATCTCAGGTCGATTGCGGACACGATCTATCTAAGCAGAGTGACTATGCGAAATATACGGCAGAATCTTTTCTGGGCGGTGATTTATAATGTCATTGGCATTCCCGTTGCTGCTCTAGGACTTCTAGCACCCTGGATTGCCGGCGCGGCAATGGCCTTCAGTTCGGTCTCGGTGGTAAGCAATGCGTTAAGATTAAAGAGAGTGAAGATATACGATCACCCATCTCATCGCTAGATTCGCTTCGGCATATTTCTTGAGGTCTTAGCACTTATGATCGGAGCAGTTATTATTGAGCCTGCTCACATAAGGTGGTAAGCTTTGAATAAGAACTGAAAAGTGCTTATTCAACATAAGAAGGGAAGAAGAGAGATGTCTTTCATTGATCTAAGAAGTGACACCGTAACCAAACCTACGGATGAGATGCGCAAAGCGATGTATGAAGCCGAGGTGGGCGATGATGTATATGGGGAGGACCCTACTGTAAACCGCTTGGAAGAGACTGCGGCAGAGATGTTCGGTAAAGAAGCGGCTCTGCTCGTCACCAGCGGCACACAAGGGAACCAGTTGGCGATTTTGAGTCACACCCGCCATGGTGAAGAGATTATTCTTGAAGCTGAATCCCATATATATTTATATGAGGCAGGAGCGGCAGCGGCGCTGGCAGGAGTTCAGACAAGGGCAATTGCCGGATATGCAGGACAGATGGAGCCTGAGCAGGTTCGGAAAGCGATTCGTGCGAAGGATATTCATCAACCGGTTACTGCTCTCATCTGTCTGGAAAATACACATAACAAAGCAGGTGGACGGGTACTCCCGCTCTCTTATATGAAAGAGATCAAGAAGATCGCAGATGAGCATCGTATTCCTGTGCACTTGGATGGAGCGAGACTCTTTAACGCGGTCGCCGCCACAAGGATAGAGGCAAGTGAATGGGCCAAGAGTGTGAGCAGCCTTCAGATTTGTCTTTCCAAAGGTTTATCCGCGCCTGTAGGTTCGCTTTTAATTGGAGATCGGGATTTTATCGAACGGGCGCGCTATTGGCGTAAACGCCTTGGCGGAGGCATGCGCCAAGCGGGAATCATTGCTGCACCCGGTTTGATCGCACTTACGCAAATGACGGAAAGGCTGGAAGAGGATCATCAGAATGCTAAAAAGCTGGCAGAAGGTTTAAATGAGATAACGGGAATTTATGTAAATCTTGAGCATGTGGAGACAAATATCATCTTAGCCGAGATCAGAGGAACCGGGCTCTCTAATGAAGCATTTATAGAGAAGATCAAGGCAGAGGGAGTTCTGGCTGGAGGATTTGGTGAAGGCATCATCCGTTTTGTAACCCATCGGGAAATTACTTCTGGCGATATTGAGAAGACGCTCATTTCGATTCGGAAAGCGTTGCAGTAAAAATTTCACCTATGGACTACTTTTCTCCTTTTCGACATATAGATGTAACATACGTCTGGGGGGTATGTCCATGGGGCTGATGTCTCTTTTATTCTTCACCTTAATTTTAATAGGATTATATGTAGTTTTCCTATATGCGATTGTGGCTTATCGAAAAATCATTACCGCGATGATGGGGATGATGGTGGCAATGAGCCTTGGCATGACGGTTGGGCTTATGTCGGGAGCGATATTAGGGGTCTATCTGCCGGGTCAGTTTTTCTATTCTGCCATGATCGCTATGTTGATTGGCCTGACGATCGGCTTCAGTGCAGGTCTTCCCATCAGTATTATGGCTGTGATTGACGGAATGTTATCCGGGCTGATGGGTGGGATGATGGGGGCGATGCTCGGCGTGATGGTCGAGCCGCAGTTTCAAGCAAAGATGTTAAACATTCTCTTTGTCATCATAACGGGGATTCTGCTTCTGCTGCTTTATATGATTCACAAAGAAGCAGCGCAGTCGGGTCAACAAACAATATGGATTCAGAAACCTATCTTATTGGGAATGGTTCTGCTCATTCTCTTTCTATTATTTAATATCTTGGATCCATATGATTCTATACAGAGAGGTAAAAGGATCGAAGATTTACATAATCATCAGACCTACTAAGTGATCATCGCAATTCTATCTATTGAGCCGTTTTATGCTCCCTCATTAACAAAGTTAGATGAGGGAGTATGAAATGGCTCTTTTTTCATCTATTAAATGTAAAATTTCTGATATACATAATTTGTAAGTATTTTCTCGAAGATTCTGTAATATTATTTTTGCTTTTTCGTCATTAATGAGTGAAGAGAGAGGTGATTAGCCATATTTACCTATCTTGCAATCTCGATGCGCCGCCGTTGGCTGATCTACATCTTAATAGTGGCAATCTTACTCGTGTTAGGAGTGGGGTATGGTGGAACGCAGGTGATGACTCAAGGGATTGTGATCAATGCACGGGAAGATTTAGAGGACCATTGGCGCTGGCAATATGACATACTTGTCTATCCAAAAGAGAGCCAAAGCTATCAAGGATTGGGAGATGGATGGGTCGCCCCGCAGACCAGCATTGCCAGTTATGGGGGCATCTCGATGGAGGATTTGGAAACCATTCGCCAGATCCCGGGCGTAGAGGTGGCTGCGCCGCTATCTATATTAGGGTACTTTGAGTATGATTCTATGAATGCCTCTTATGAGAATGCAGAGCGGGGGAAGATCTATGAGATTAAGCATGAACAAAAAGCGTTTGACGGTTTAAGAGAGATACGACTAGAAAATGTGACCAGATATATTGAATATATTGATCCAAACAAAGATCAAGACTTTGTGAATTTTTTACGTTCGGGTTTAAGCGAGTCAAAAATACAATCATCTGAATTATCACGTTATTTTAGTTGGATTTTTTCTAAAGTTAATGTACCGCCAACCCAAACCATACGTTCACCCAATCAGATGATATTGGTTGCTATTGATCCGGAAGCGGAGGAACGACTTTATGGCCTTTCCGATGCGGTAGTTGAGGGTGAGAATCTTTTACAGGCAGAAGTGATAGAAGAAAAGAGTACAAAGCAACCTATGATTCCAATCATTGCATTAAAGGATCAAGGATTGCAGATAGAGGAATCGGTCAATGTGGCACGAGTTGAAGTTCCTAAGTCGGTCAATCCATGGGATCTGGAAGATGCGGTTCCCTATCTGGAAAGTCTCCCCAAAACCCCGTTAGCCCTTCTAACTATTAACCCTTATACATCGGAAATGCGTTATAAGAATGTGCATATATCTTTTGACCAGAATGGCATGGCTGAGCAACCTTATATGTTTAGCTTTACGGATCAAGAACTCATCCGCTATACCCCGATTCAGTTTAAATTACGGGAGCAGGAAGAGAATAAAATCCCCCTTTTATATGCAGAGGGGAAAGAGAAGGAGAAAAACCCTTATTTGGGTGAGCAGGATACTATTTACTCCTATCGAGACAAGATGGATGAAAACCTTCGTTTCCGTTTTGCTTTCAACATCATCGGTTATTACGATTCCAGTTTAATTGTGCCCAAATACGCCTCCTCATGGCAACCGGGAGATCCCGTCGATCTCTATACCCCGCAGCACAGCATGATTCTGGCAGACGGCGCAGGCAATCCAGTGGAACCCCGGCCCATGATCCCCCTTCCCATGAAGGATGCCTATTACACCGGGGCTCCCGATGCTTTAACAACGATGGATGCGGCAGAGATCTTTTACGGAGATCAACCTCCCATCTCCTCTGTTCGTGTCGTGGTCAGCGGGGTGGAGGAACGGAGTGAAGAGAGCCAGAAGAAGATTGAACAAGTGGCCAAGGAGATTATGGAGAAGACCGGGCATCAGGTGGAGATTATGCTTGGTTCCTCCGCCGGGAAAGTGCTTATCCAGTTGGGAGGAGCAAAAGCAGGAGAGATCGGGTTAGTCGAGGAGGGATGGCAGCAAAAGGGAGTGAACTGGAAGATCGAAGATCAGATCTCGGCAGCTAACCGCTGGTTATTCTTCTATCTACTGGTGATCATCTTTATTTTAAGCTATACGGTGATTACCCACAGCCTGTTGAAGCGCTCCATGGAGTTCTCCATGTTAAGAGCGATTGGCTGGCCGCGAGTTAAAATGATACAAATCCTTCTTTGTGAGATCGGTTTGCTCGCCCTTATTCCCATTTTACCTCTCATGGTATGGATGGGGATATGGAATGAAAGGTTCAATTGGAAAGATGGGCTTCTATTGGTGTTGATTAACTTAATCATCATTATGATCGGTTATTATTCCGGAAGCCGCAAAGCATTGTGGCACGTTCCACGGGAAGGATTAGCGGGAGAAGGAAGCCAGAGTAGGACCAGACGTCTCTTCCCTATTCAGGGAATATGGGGATATATCCTGCATCAACTACTGCGCAGGCCATTGCGCTTTGGTTTGATGCTGCTCAGCCTTGTTTTAAGCACCGTGATGGTGCTGTTATTTGCTGCGACGCAGCAGAGTCTCTCCGATTTTCTCTTTCTCTCCTTCTTGGGAGAGATTGTCGATCTCCATCTGAAGCCGTACCAAATGTCGTTTCTTATTCTGGGGATTCTCTTTACAACGGCTGTGGTGGCGATGCTGATCTTTATGAACCTGGTAGAGAGAAGAAAAGAGTTTTACATCATGCGTTCAATTGGTTGGTCGATCCAGAAGCTGCAAAGATATCTCCTGATTGAGTCGGGCTTGATCGGAGCATTAGGCGGAGTGATCGGTACCATCGCAGGTTATGGCTTGCTCACCTACTTCTCCTCCTTATGGCTGCCGGCTTGGATTGCTGTGGTATCCATACTCTTGCCATTTTTGTTGTTGATTCTATGTACATGGGTGCTTGTTTCTTTCTCAACATAGTAATAATTTCTTAATTCGCGGAGAAGCCAAAAAAGAAAGTAAAAGGAGAGATATAAACGATGAAGAAAAGAGCATTAATTTTCACCTTTTGCTTACTTCTTGGTATCACAATTTATATTCTTCCGGTTTATGCAAGTGATGAAGTGGTGATCAGTGGATGTACTGATTGGAAGTACCAATACACTTATTATGAATGCCGTAACAATAACACTTGGAAAGTTGATGTTTACGAGAGAAATTGTGATGGTAGAGTTGAAACAAAGAAAGAATCTTCTTTATATCTTGAAGGTATTTGCCCATACATTGCCATAAATCCAAATATGTAAAAAATCGATTTGGCTTCTCCGCTTTTTTATCAAAAAAAAGCAAAGAATTAAGAGGTGATAGGCTATATTTACCTATCTAGTAATCTCGATGCGCCGCCGTTGGTTGATTTATATCTTAATCGTTGGAATTCTCCTCGTGTTAGGAGTGGGGTATGGTGGAACGCAGGTGATGACTCAAGGGATTGTGATCAATGCACGGGAAGATTTAGCGGATCATTGGCGCTGGCAATATGACATCCTTGTCTATCCAAAGGAGAGCCAAAGCTATCAAGGATTGGGAGATGGATGGGTCGCCCCGCAGACCAGCATCGCCAGTTATGGGGGCATCTCGATGGAGGATTTGGAAACCATTCGCCAGATCCCAGGTGTAGAGGTGGCCGCACCGCTCTCCATTTTAGGTTACTTTGATTATGATTGGATAAATGCTACTTATAAAAATGGAGAACATGGTAAGATCTATGAGATTCAATATGAGCAAAAAGCATTTGATGGATTAAGAGAGATAAAGTTAAAAAATACTACCTTATATTCAAAATATATTGACCTGAATCAAACAGGGCAAATTCACTTACTAGGATTTATAGAAGTTGCTGACGGAATAACTTTTCTAACCCAAGCAGCGCCAACCGAATTGATGCGTTCGCCCAATCAGATGCTGATGGTTGCCGTCGATCCGGAAGCAGAAGAACGACTTTATGGGCTTTCCGACGCGGTTGTTGAGGGAGAGGATCTCTCAGAGGCAGAGGTGCTAGAAGATAAAGGCGTTAAACTTCCAGTAATTCCGATCATTGCATTAAAAGACCAAGGGCTGCAAGTAGAGGAATCGATACGAGTAGCTCGTGTGGAAGTACCTCAGTCTGTCAATACGTTGGATTTAGCAGAAGGGTCGATTCCATATCTGAAGAGTCTCCCTAAAACACCACTTGCACATCTCACTCTTAACCCTTATGCCCCAGAGATGCGCTATAAGAATGTAGATATTAAGTTCGATCAAGAGGGTTATACCTTAGATTCTTACATTTATGGATTTGGATTCCGGGAACTTACCCGGTATGCTCCGATTCAATTTAGACTTCTTGAAGAGGATGAGAAGGAAATCCCGCTTTTATATGCAGAGGGGAAAGAGAAGGAAAAAAAACCTTTTTTGGGAGAGCAGGATACTGTTTATTCCTACCGGGATGAGTTAGAGAAAGATGAAGAGCTTAGCTTCGGTATTAAAATCATCGGCTTTTACGATTCCAGCTTAATTGTGCCGAAATACGCCTCCTCATGGCAACCGGGAGATCCCGTCGATCTCTACACTCCGCAGCACAGCATGATTCTGGCAGACGGTGCAGGCAATCCAGTGGAACCCCGTCCCATGATTCCCCTTCCCATGAAGGATGCTTATTACACAGGGGCTCCCGATGCTTTAACAACGATGGATGCGGCATCGATCTTTTACGGAGATCAACCTCCCATCTCCTCTGTTCGTGTAGTGGTCAGCGGAGTGGAGGAACGGAGTGAGGAGAGCCAGAAGAAGATTGAGCAAGTGGCCAAGGAGATTATGGAGAAGACCGGGCATCAGGTGGAGATCATGCTTGGTTCCTCCGCCGGGAAAGTGCATATCCAGTTGGGAGGAGCAAAAGCAGGGGAGATCGGGTTAGTCGAAGAGGGATGGCAGCAAAAGGGAGTGAGCTGGAAGATCGAAGATCAGATCTCGGCAGCTAACCGCTGGTTATTCTTCTATCTGTTGGTGATCATCTTCATATTAAGCTATACGGTGATTACCCACAGCCTGTTGAAGCGTTCAGCAGAGTTCTCCATGTTAAGAGCGATTGGCTGGCCGCGAGGTAAAATGATACAAGTCCTTTTGTACGAGATCGGTTTGCTCGCCCTTATTCCCATTTTACCTCTCATGGTATGGATGGGGATATGGAATGAAAGGTTTAATTGGAAAGATGGACTGCTGTTGGTGCTGATCAATCTGGTAATCATCACAGTCGGTTATTATTCCGGAAGCCGCAAAGCATTGTGGCACGTTCCACGGGAAGGATTAGCGGGAGAAGGTGGTCAGAGTGGAAGCAGACGCCTCTTTCCCATTCAAGGCTTATGGGGATATATCCTGCATCAACTACTGCGCAGGCCGTTGCGCTTTGGTTTGATGCTGCTCAGCCTTGTTTTAAGCACCGTGATGGTGCTGTTATTTGCCGCGACGCAGCAGAGTCTCTCCGATTTTCTCTTTCTCTCCTTCTTGGGAGAGATTGTCGATCTCCATCTGAAGCCGTACCAAATGTCGTTTCTCATTCTGGGGATTCTCTTTACAACGGCTGTGGTGGCGATGCTGATCTTTCTGAACCTGGTAGAGAGAAGAAAAGAGTTTTACATCATGCGTTCAATCGGTTGGTCGATCCGGAAACTGCAGGGCTATCTCCTGATTGAGTCGGGCTTGATCGGAGCATTAGGCGGAGTGATCGGTACCATCGCAGGTTATGGCTTGCTCACCTACTTCTCCTCCTTATGGCTGCCGGCTTGGATCGCTGTGGTATCCATACTCTTCCCATTTTTGCTGTTGATTCTATGTACATGGATGCTCGTTTCGTTCTTGGGTTCTTCCAGCATAGTCGGGAAAACGATTGAGTAGGAGATAAATATTAAAATGGGTTACTTAGAATTAATATTGCGAAAATATAATATTTTTGAAACAGTTAGGTATGAATGCCGTGGGGGTGATACATGGGAAATTACGACACGAAGAGAAAGGTGCGGTGATACGATTGTAACAACTATAACCGAACGATTATTTGCTTCAGGTATATGCCCATACGTTCTATCTAACTCATAAAGTATATCTAGATTTGTTATTTATGGCTTCTCCGTTTTTTTATCAATAAAAAGTAAAGAATCAAGAGGTGATAGGCTATATTTACCTATCTGGCAATCTCGTTGCGCCGCCGTTGGCTGACCTACATCTTAATAGCGACAATCTTACTCGTATTAGGAGTGGGATATGGCGGAACGCAGGTGATAACTCAAGGGATTGTGATCAATGCGCGGGAAGATTTAGAGGACCATTGGCGCTGGCAATATGACATCCTTGTCTATCCAAAGGAGAGCCAAAGCTATCAAGGATTGGGAGATGGATGGGTCGCCCCGCAGACCAGCATCGCCAGTTATGGGGGCATCTCG